>ERZ1026874.92-NODE-92-length-58712-cov-6.596638_pt1 | contig 58712 bp, 47 predicted proteins | sample MGYA00380167_ERZ1026874 | MGnify/ENA primary metagenome ERZ1026874 (study PRJEB33269, sample SAMEA4719803) | human gut metagenome | biome: human-associated habitat; feature: organic feature; material: feces | place: Cameroon | collected 2013-10 ...
TATTTTTTTGAATTTCTTTTCAGAAATCCGTGTTGCTTTCGTTCGCCGCAACAGTCATAAAGTATATCAGGACTATTTGTCGATGTCAAGCACTTTTTGAACTTTTTTAGAAGTTCATGTTGCAGCCGTTTGCCGCAACAGATAGATATTTTATCAGCATTTTTCTGTTCTGTCAACAGCTTTTTAAAACTTTTTTTGCCGGGCGTAAACGTAAGGTTACTGTCTACAGATTCTCCTGCAGGCATGGAAGCTGCATCCGGAAAACTACGAATGAACTGGAACAACACAGAAAAACGCCCGCAAAAAGCGGGATTACTACCAGCTTCCTGCAGACGTTTTCTACTATGGCAGCGATTCCAGATATCCTTCTGGCAAGCTGCTGCTTTAATGATTCATATTTCTCTTAATGACCTTCAGACGTGTAAACTCCTCACGTTCTTTTTCTTCGAGGGCGTTGCTGATATCCTTTACGAGAATCGTATAAGATGGAATCGTTATATTTTTCAGGGCGTTTGCACGCTTCTGCGTCTTGCGGATATTCATTGCAAGACGGTAGGCGGAGTTTTCCACCATGGACAGGCGGACGGTCAGCTCCTTTACCTTTAAAAAGCTTTCCCGGGCAGCATCCACCGACTCACTGGAATTATAAAAGCCGTAATAGGGGATTTTTTTCTCCTCCTCGCAGCTTACCAGCGGGATCTCTGTGCCCATGATGCTTCTGGTTTTGATACGCACAGAATCCTCTGAAGGAATCGCCTTTGCAATTTCCTGCACAGAATGAATGCCCACCTCTATATTTGCCTGCTGAAGCGCCTGGTATGCCTCCGTAAACGTAGCGTCAATCTCTGATTGGATCGTTTTCGCCTCTTCGATCAGATTCATCAGCTCCCGGATCAGGATATTCCGTTTTTTATCCATCAGCTCATAGCCCTGCTTTGCAAGCGTCAGGGAGTTTTTCGCCAGCATCAGGTTACCTTTTGTGGGAAATGCGTTTGTATTCATAGATAACGCTCCTTATTCCAGTACACGACCCTGTTTGTCATAATACTCGTCCAGGATCTTTGTATCCACACGATCCAGCTCTTCTCTGGGCAGCATGCGCAAAAGGCTCCAGCCGATCTCCAGGGTATCGATAATGGTTCTGTTTTCATCCTCCCGCTGACCGACGAAGTATTTCTCGAACTTTTTACCGAATGCCAGGTATTTTTTATCCAGCGCAGACAACTCATCTTCACCGATAACGCTCGCCAGTGCTCTCGCATCGCCCACCTTTGCGTAAGAAGAAAACAGCTGGTTTGCGACAGCCTGATGATCCGCTCTGGTATAGCCCTCACCGATACCATCCTTCATCAGACGGGACAGACTGGGCAGTACATTGACCGGAGGGTATACCCCTTGTCCATGCAACGCACGATCCAAAACGATCTGCCCTTCTGTAATATAACCGGTCAGGTCGGGGATCGGGTGTGTGATATCATCGTTGGGCATGGTCAGAATCGGGATCTGCGTTACGGAACCGTCGATTCCTTCTACAATACCCGCACGTTCATAAATCGTCGCCAGCTCGGAATACAGATAACCCGGATACCCTTTTCTGGACGGGATTTCACCCTTACTCGAAGAAACCTCACGCATCGCCTCTGCAAAGGAGGTCATATCCGTCAGGATAACAAGGATGTGCATATGCTTCTCAAATGCCAGATATTCTGCTACCGTCAGCGCTACCTTGGGTGTGATCAGACGTTCTACAACCGGGTCATTTGCCAGGTTCAGGAACATGACAACGTGATCGGATACCCCGCTTTCCGCAAAGGTATGGCGGAAATATTCTGCAACATCATATTTTACACCCATCGCAGCAAATACAACTGCGAATTTCTCATCGGAGTTATCTCCCAGAGATGCCTGACGCACGATCTGTGCAGCCAGCTGGTCATGAGGCAGACCGTTTCCGGAGAAAATCGGCAGCTTCTGTCCGCGGATCAGGGTCGTCAGACCGTCGATCGCAGAAATACCGGTACGGATATAGTTACGGGGATATTCTCTGGATACCGGATTTAACGGTTTTCCGTTTACATCTGCATATTTTTCTGCTGCAACTTCACCAAGATTGTCGATCGGGGCACCGATACCGTTAAAGGTTCTGCCAAGGAGCTGATCCGTCAGCCCGATTTCCATCGGATGTCCGGTCAGTCTGGTATGGGTATTTTTTAAGGAAAGGTTATCTGTGCCTTCAAATACCTGTACAACCGCCTTATCCTCGTTGATCTCTACGATACGGCCAAGCTTTTTTTCCTTACCGTCTGCAACGATCTCCACGATCTCATCATAAGCCGCGCCCTTGACACCCTCCAGCACGACGAAGGGGCCGTTGACACTGTTTAATCCCAAATATTCAATTGCCATCGTTTTTCCCTCCATTATGCATTGCGTGCAATCACGTCATCGTAGAACTTGTCGATTGCTTTTTTGTAATCATCAAATTTGTCCAGCCGGTCATTTTCCACATCGTATTTAATGGAAATTACCCGGTCAAAAATTTTATCCTCTTTCAGCACGGACATGGGCATTCCCATAGATACCAGTGCTTTGGATTTCTCGTAAAGATACAGGATCGTCTCCATCATCTTCTGCTGCTTTGCAAGAGGCACAGACGTATCCTGCGGATGGAATGCGTTCTGCTGTAAAAAGCCCAGACGGATAACTCTGGCGATTTCCAGAGTCAGCTTCTGATCATCCGGCAGAACATCGCTGCCGATCAGCTTTACGATCTCCATCAGACTGCTTTCCTGGTTCAGGATCGCTACCATCTGATTTCTGTCATCAATAAAATCAGAGCCTACATTATCTGCATACCAGCTTGCCAGATCGGGCAGGTATTCGCTGTAGCTGGTCAGCCAGTTGATCGCAGGGAAATGACGGGAATATGCCAGGTTTTTATCCAGTCCCCAGAAGCAGCGCACGAAACGCTTCGTATTCTGGGTAACGGGCTCGGAAAAATCGCCGCCCTGCGGAGATACCGCACCGATGATCGTAACACTTCCTTCAGTTCCATTTAAGTTTTCTACCATACCGGCTCTTTCATAGAACGCAGACAAACGGCTCGCCAGATATGCCGGGAAGCCTTCCTCTGCCGGCATTTCTTCCAGACGTCCGGACAGCTCACGCAGTGCCTCTGCCCAACGGGAGGTGGAATCTGCCATGATCGCTACATGGTAGCCCATATCACGATAATACTCTGCCAGTGTCAGACCGGTGTAAATGCTCGCCTCACGGGCAGCCACCGGCATGTTGGAGGTATTGGCGATCAGAACGGTACGGTCCATCATGGGATTTCCGGACTTGGGGTCGATCAGCTTGGAGAAATCCTCCAGAACCTCCGTCATCTCGTTTCCTCGCTCACCGCAGCCGATATAAACGATCAGATCTGCATCAGACCATTTTGCGATTGCGTGCTGAGTCATGGTCTTACCGGTACCGAAACCGCCGGGGATCGCCGCTGTGCCGCCCTTTGCGATAGGGAACAGGGTATCCAGGATACGCTGTCCGGTTACAAGCGGGCGGGATGCCGGATGTCGTTTCTGATTCGGTCTGGGAATACGGATCGGCCATTTCTGGGTCATGGTCAGCTCTTTTACGCTGTCATCCTTTAACAGCAGAGTTACGATCGTATCGTTGATCGTATACTCACCATCCGGAACAACTGTTTCCACAATACCCTCCACGTCGGGAGGCACCATTACCTTATGCACAATGGCGGGAGTTTCCGGTACCTCTGCAATAATCGTACCACCGGACACTCTGTCTCCGGGCTTTACACACAGCTTCGTCTGCCATTTCCTGTGAGTATCCAGAGAATCCATAGAGAAGCCTCTGTCGATATATTTACCGGATTTTTTCTCAATTTCGGCAAGGGGGCGCTCAATACCATCAAAGATATTGGACACAATGCCGGGTGCCAGGGTAACAGAAAGTGTTGCGCCCGTCGGATACAGCAGCTCTCCGGGCTTTAAACCGGACGTCTCTTCAAATACCTGAATCGTCGCCAGCTCCGGAGAAAGACGGATCACCTCGCCGACCAGCTTTTCTTTGCCGACGTATACCATCTCGCTCATCTTTAAATCTGTCTTACCTTTGACAGTGACCAGCGGGCCGTTGATTCCATAAATGCTTAACGAGTTTTCCATCTAAGGCTCGCCTCCTTTCCATCAAAAGCTTCCTTCAGTTTCGTGTCAAAGGACTGGTCGATCAGTATGCCGCGTTTGGAAATTACCGCACGCACGCCTCCGCCGAAGCTGTATTCACTCACAGTAACGGCTACGTTTGCACCTGCAGAAATCGCATTCTTATGGCAGATATCCTCCGGATCGATATAAACGGTCACGTCGTCTCCATCTGCAAATTTCACGATTTCACGCGCCTGATTTACCAGATAGGTTTCATATGCGCTGGTCGCCATATAGCGTTCCAGCTTTCCCTTTACTTCGGAAGAAAGCTTTTCATCCAGCTCACGCAGGAGATTTCCGGTCTGTTCCCGGATCGTGATCTGTTCTGCTGCCAGATCTGCGTTCATCTGCTTCTTTAAGCTTTCTTCTTTTAACTTCAGTGCAAGCTCGGATTTGCGCAGGGCCGTCTCTTTGTAATCCTCATAGACCTTTTCCAGTCCCTGCTCATATTCTTGCATCTGTTTGGCATTTTCTGCATTGACCTTTTCTGTGGTCACATCCATAAAATGCTGCAGCTTTTCATCTATTGTCATGGTCTCCTCCGAAATATCTCCTAAAGGATGCTGCGCCTATGCAGCTCTTTTTCAGATATTGATTCCGATCGCTTCATTCACATAAGATGTGATGAAATCCGGTGCACGGCCTGTGCCGTGTCTGTCCGGGATTTCCACAATCAGCGGTAACTTCCGCTCCAACCTGATATGATCGATGATATCCGGAAATTCCTTTCCGAATTTTTCCGTCAAAAGCAGGATACCGATTTCCTTATCGGCAAGCACCTTGTCGATTTCTGCCTTCAGCTCCTGTTTCTCGTGGACCACCGCACCTTCTACTCCTGCCAGCCGCATTCCTGTCCAGGTATCAATGTTGTCGCTGATCAGATACATTTTCATTAAAGCTTACCAATGATCATGAAGGCGATGATCAGACCATACAGGCAGACACCTTCGGCCAGACCTACAAAGATCAGGGACTTACCGAGGATAGAGGAATCTTCGCTGATTGCACCAAGTGCTGCGCTTGCTGCACTCGCTACGGCGATACCACCACCGATACAGGACATGCCGATGGAAAGTGCGGCTGCAATATAACCAAGACCGGTTGCTGTGCTGCTTGCTGCAACTGCTGCAGTTTCAGCAGTCTCTGCTGCAAATGCGTTGCCGGAGAACATCATAACGCCGGTAAAAAGCATCAGTCCAAAGAACATTACGCCGTTTAATGCCAGGGTTGTTTTATATCTGTGCTTTGTCTGTTCCCCTTTTACAAATACACGGAACGGAACTGCGATACAAGCTACAAGTGCTGCGAATAATAAAACTTTTGTCATGACAAATGACCTCCTTAAATGTTTTCTTCCTTTGATAAATAGGGTTCAAATTTTCTGCCGTCCCCTTTGTAGAAGCGGCTGAAAAATTCATAATACTGTAAACGGAGTACCTGAATGCCTACGATCAGACCTTCCATACCCATTACGACCAGATTGCCGACGATCACAACGATCACGTTGGGCGCCTGTCCGTTTTCTGCGCCTGCCAGCATCATAACCACCTGCATCATCGCCGCATGGCTGACTGCAAATGCACCGATACGGACAAAGGACAGGGTGTTGGAAAAATAGCTTAAGCATACTTCAAATAATTCGAAGAAGCCCTGCACCACGAACATCACCGGTCCGTTTTCATCCTGATACTTTTTCTTTTCCACAAGGGCACTGAGCGGCTCCTTGCATACGATGACCAAAAGCGGTACTACAAACATTACAACCAAAACGCCTGCTGCCGGAATGGTATGTCCGGTCATGAACAGCATGATGACTGCAACAACTGCACCGTAAAATACAAAGCCAGCCAGTCCGTTCGTATCAAACAGTGCTTCTCCGGGCTTTTTCTCCCTGAGGGAATTGATCATATGGAAGATCATCGTCAGAAGAATCAGTCCCATACCGATGGTGATCGTCACAACAAATACGGTGTTGAGTGTTCCGATCACCGGCAGATTCGTCATTGCCTCCGTCGGACGCAGCCACAGCGCCGGGATCCAGTCCTCAAAGCCAAATACACTGCCATAGAGGAGTCCGAAAATTGTAGAGAAGAATCCGCAGCTCGAAAGAACTGCTGCCAGGTTGATCTTTTTAAAATGGTACAATAAATATCCGCCGATCAACAGCACCAGACCCTGTCCCGCATCACCGAACATTGCACCGAAAATAATCGAATAGGACAACGCCACGAACAGTGTCGGGTCAAATTCCTGATAGTTCGGCAGGCCATACATCTGGATAAACATTTCGAACGGCTTGATCAGCTTCGGGTTTTTCAGACGAGTCGGAGGGATTGAAACTCTTCTGTCCGGATTTTCTTCCAGTGTACAGAAAATGTCCGGATCCTCTTCCAGCTCCTTTTTCAGCAGATCTGCCTCCTTGTTTTCCATCCATCCACAGAGGATGAAGAAGGTTTCGTTTTTCGCCTTGGTAAATGCCGCCAGCTTGCGGACATCAAACAGCTTGGATTCATACGCAAGGGTCTTGCTTGCAGCAGAGATCGATTCAGACATCCCATTTAATTCTTTTGCAAGCTCTGCTCTCACTGCTGTGATCTGCTGCTCCAGGGCATCTGTTTTTTCCTTTAATTCCCGGCAGGCCTCATCAACGGTACCCTCGTAGGCATCCTCCAGATGAATCCGTTCAAAATGGAGAGAAGCATAAATCGCATCCACCTTTTTGGCTTCTGCCGCCGGAACGAAATAAACGCCCCAAACATAATCCTCCGTCTCCTTGCATTTTTCAAAAATCGTGCAGGCATCGTCGTATGCGTAGGTTTTTAAACGCTCATAGTAGCCGACTGGAAGTCTGCCGAAACGGAATCTTACTTCTTTAAAGTGAAGGATTCTGGAAATATCAAAATGCAGCTCCTGATAGGGGCTGACCGCATCCAGCAGTCCCCGTTCCTTTTTCAGTTCCTTTTCCAGTGCATCTGTCTCTCTGTCTGCCTTTTGAATTCTGCTCTGCACTTCAGTGATCCGTTCCATGGCTGTATCCACATCCATGTCTCTCACTGCCGTTGCTTTGCTTCCATAAAGTGCAGCAATCTCTGCTGCTCTTCCTGCTGCTTCCCGGTAAGGGTTCAACTCTGCGTTGGGTGTGATGTTGTTTAAATGCTTCAATTCGCCCATCGCATTTTCCAGCTGTATCTCATACCGGCAAAGATACTGCCTGGTTACTGTGTCGAGCTGATCCTTTGGCCCGATCACACTGATAAATTTCATTTTTTCAATCAATTTTGCCGCACCTTCCTTTATGCCAGGTATTCTCTGATTTTTTCAGCCGGCAAACCGTATCTGACGCATTCCATCGCCGTGATGATCCTGTGCACTTCCTGTTCTTTCCTATATAAATAGACTTCCAGGCATGCAGCTGAATAGGGGTTCTGTCTCATCAGCGCACGGTGCACGTTTTCCTGGATCATACTGCCGACCCGTTCCAGATTCGGTTTTTCCATTTCCTGCAGATATTTTCCATACCTGGTTTCTTTTGCGAAGTTCAACATTTCTTCTGTGCTCTCCGCCTCCGCCATTCGTTTGACCTGCTCCAGGTTCAGCCGGTAATGGACCGGAATGATCAGGGCATAGACATCTGCCGCTTTCATCCCGTAATAGCGTTTGGCACGGTAAATCCACTGCAGATTCAGGGTATCGATTGCAACACCCACCGATTCCAGCACTGCTTCCCGGTCTTCTTTTTTCAATTCTTTTCTGACACGCTTCCAGAGATCCCTGAAATAAAACATATCCAATGCAAATTCATAGTCAAACAGGGTTGTGGACCCGCTGCCTGCCACCTTACGCAGCACATCCCCGTAAGGAGTATCCGAAAGGACGCTGATCAGCGTCTCCATCGAATCTGCAGACGCTGCCTTCTTTAACGGAAATGCCGAATGCTTCGCAAAGGCTTCCTCGTAATCGGAAACATCCGCAAGTGTCGGGCTGTCTGACAGGATCGCCTGTACAATGTTTTTTAAACAGGTGATTTCGTAGCGTCTGAAATACGTATCCAGAAAATTTCTCTGCTCCATGTTGGAAAACCGGTACAGCTTGGAAAAATCAGCGTAGAAGGAACGTTTGATCCTTCCCTCCGCCTGTCCTCTATGCATGGTGTTCTCATTTTCATTTCCGAGCACCTTCCCATAGGACGGCTTCTTTTTCAGCCATGCGACAACCTCAGGAACATTGCCAAGGGTGCTGATCTGGTCAAAATCCTCTTTGCTCAAAAGCGCACCGCTCATGGCCCGTACCTTCGTTGTCAGACCGCTGTAACGAAATAAACTCATCTGCTCACATCCTTAATCATGGACTGCAGAATTTCATCCGAAATCCTGTCGTGCTCTGTATCATACTTGTGCTGCATTCCGGCAAGCTGTTTTTTCGTTTCCTCCCGGAGTTTTTCCAGCGCGGCTGCCTTCTCGTGCTCCATGTTTGCTTCCAGTTCTTCGGTCTTCTGTTCTGTCTTTAACTCCAGCATACTGTCAAACTGTTTTTTCTTTTCTTCCATCTGAGCAGCGAGTTCCTTTTTCTGTGCATCCACCGCATCCTGCATCTGCTGAGCGGCGTCTTCCACAGCCACAAGCCTGTTTAAGACTTCTTCAATGGACTGCCCCATGTTCACATGCCTCCTTTTCTACTGTTTTGAGCATGTACGTTATAAATGCTTTTCAATTTGCTCCGTGCGTATTATACTAGATTTACCTTTTTTTTAAAAATATAAATCTGATATGTGTGTAATACCAAAAACGTATTACAGAATTGCTTTTATGTCTGCTTTTGAATAAAATCTGTGATTTTTTTCACGATCCCAGGAGGATTTTCCATGTCTGCAAGCTTTGATTACTACAGGACCTTTTATTATGTTGCCAAATATAAAAACTTCACGCGTGCTGCTACCATGCTGCTTTCCAGCCAGCCGTCCGTGACCCGGAGCATCCAGAACCTGGAAAGCGAGTTGGGCTGCCGCCTTTTTATCCGTTCCCGTCACGGCGTCACCCTGACTCCGGAGGGCGAGATGCTTTACCGATATGTTGCTCCCGCCTGTGAACGCATCCTGCGAGGCGAAGAGGAGCTCGGGCTTTCCCTCGGCCTGCACGGTGGAGCAGTCAGCGTCGGAGCAACCGAAACCGCTCTCCACTGTCTGCTGTTGGATCGGCTGGCGCTGTTCCAGAAGGAGCATCCGGATGTCAAAATCCGCATCAGTAACGGAACCACTGCCCACGTGCTTTCCGATTTAAAAGAAGGGCGAACCGACGTTGCTGTTGTTCCAACCCCTCTGCAGATTGAAAAGCCTTACAGCACAGTCCGGCTCCGTCCCGTTCGCAGCATTTTAGTCGGCGGCCCCCGTTTTTCTGCGCTCATGGATAAGCCCATCTCCCTGCAGGAGCTGATACAGTATCCTCTCGCCGGTCTGACGGAGGCAACCATGTCCCATCAGTTTTATGAGAACTTCTTTGCCGCCCACGGACTTCCCCTCAACTACGATATCGAGCTTGCCAGCGCCGACCTGCTGCTGCCTGTTGTTGCCCATAATCTGGGGCTTGCGTTTATGCCGGAGGATCTGGCAGCGCAGGCACTTTCCGAAAAGCGCATTGTTTCGATTCCCCTTACAGAGGAAATTCCGAACCGCTACATCTGTCTCGTGCGGGATCCCAGCCGTCCTCTCGGTGCTGCTGCACGCTGCCTGATCGACATGCTGCTGGCAGATCGGATCGGGTGAGGAAGCATAAGCTGCAGACCGGTTGGGGGATGGTTCCTGACGTATCGTCCCCGACCAGGCAGCGTAACCCGAAGCCTGCGGATATCTGGCCACTATAAAAGGGGAACAGTCCGTTTCTGGCGCAGCTTGTGCCAAACACTGTTCCCCTTTGAACATTTTTATCAAATTAGCGCTGATTTTCCGAATGAAGGAATCAGGAATATAAGAGATGATCCTGCCGTTCCAGACAGTCAATCATGCGTGCGATAAACTCCGCGTTTGTCGGACGGTTTCCGCTTTCCCTGTCGTATCCAAACACCATGCGCTGCTGTCTGACATCTCCCTTTTCCCAGCTCGTATGAATGGCATGCCGGATTGCATGCTCTACTCTGCCGGCGCACGTCCTACATTCTTTTGCGATGGCTGGATATAGTCGTTTCGTTACGCCTTCCAGCTCTTCCCTGTCCTCAAGACCGATTCTCGCAGCTGCCTTCTAATAGACAACACCCTTCAGATTCGCCTTAAACCCGAGCTTTGTCAACAAATCGCCCGCCCTGTTTTCTACGGTTTTTGTTTTCCTTTCCTTTTCCATAAAGGGAAACGTCCTTGAAACAATGATCTGAAAATCCTGTTCCCTGCAAAGCATTTCCGTCAGTTGAAGAAGTTCCTGGCTGCCGCATTCCTGCGTTGATAATAAGATGCTGTTCATGCTATCTCCCTTCTGTCCATACTTTGGACATCCTCAAAATCACGAGCCTTCGGCTCAATCCCCATGCAGTTTTATGCGTCATACAAAACTGCCTCTTTTATTATATAGAACTTTTTTCCCTCCGAAAAGAATTTGAAATACATCATTTTGTAATCTCCTGTCGACTTCCTGTGTATTTTGCGTCCCCTTTTTAACATTTTTAGCACGGTCTTAACATTGCAGGTTACAGTTCACTCGTACCTTTTGTAAGCAGATTTCATGCTCGCATGAAAATCTGCTTGCAAAAAGGTACGGAGGGAGCGCCACTTTATGAGCAAAAATGAATCCTGCTTTGCAGGATTCTTCGCCTGCGGAGGGTCGCGTAAGCGACAGGATTCCGATCCGCCGCAGTGCGATCTGCGCGAAGCGTTTGTTATCGTACGATAACAAATCTGCGAAGCAGCGGAGAGCGTCGAAGACGCGGCTTTGCGAATGGCGCGGGTGAACTGCCACTGCGGTCTGATTTCCTGCTTGAACAGTGCCTGCTTGTATGCTACAATAAAAGATAATTGACGCATTATAATGTTTTACCGAAAGTACAAGATCAGAGAAAGGAATCCTGTTTCATGAAAAAAGCCTTTATCATCGGCGCGGGCCCTGCCGGCCTTACCGCGGCATACGAACTGTTAAAGCAGTCCGATGAGTACGAAGTAACTGTATTTGAAGAAAGTTTTCATATGGGCGGTATTTCCAAGACCGTCAACTATAAAGGAAACCGTATGGATATGGGCGGTCACCGCTTTTTCTCCAAGGTTCCGGAAGTAAATGCATGGTGGGAACAGATGCTTCCCATGCAGGGGGCTCCCGCAGCGGACGATATCATGCTGCAGCGCGACGTTCCGCTGGAAAAGGGCGGTCCTGATCCCCAGAAAGAAGACCGCGTTATGCTAAACCGTAACCGCGTGTCCCGTATTTATTTTGACCAGAAATTCTACGATTACCCGATTCAGTTAAAGCCTGAGCTTTTCATGAACATGGGTTTTCTCCAGACGATGCAGGTCGGCTTCAGCTATCTCGCAAGCCTGATCCACAAACGCCCGGAAAACTCCCTCGAGGATTTCTATATTAACCGTTTCGGCAAAAAGCTCTATTCCATGTTCTTTGAACACTACACCGAGAACCTCTGGGGACGTCATCCCAGGGATATCGATCCCAGCTGGGGTGCACAGCGCGTAAAGGGACTTTCCATTATTGCGATTTTAAAAGACATCCTCTGGAAAATCGTACCGACCAAAAAAGCCCATCAGGTAGAAACCTCCCTGATCGAATCCTTCCGCTATCCCAAGCTCGGTCCCGGCGAGCTGTGGGACGTAACCGCTTCCGAAATCGAAAAGCTGGGCGGTAAAATCTTAAAGGGCTGCAAGGTTGTCGGTCTGGAAAAAGATGCAAACGACCACATCGTCGCTCTGACCTACGAGCAGGATGGCAAGAAGATCCGCGAAGAAGCTGACGTCTTCATTTCCTCTATGCCGATCCGTGATCTCGTCGGCGGTATGAACGACGTTCCGGAAAAAGAAGCCAAAATTGCGGCAGGACTTCCTTACCGTGATTACCGCACACTGGGCGTTCTGGTGCGCAAGCTCAATCTGAAAAACAAGACCAAGATCAAAACCGTCGGCAACATCGTTCCGGACAACTGGGTTTATGTCCATGACCGCAACGTACAGCTCGGCCGTTTCCAGATTTACAACAACTGGTCGCCTTACATGGTTGTCGATCTCGAGCATACCGTATGGATCGGTCTGGAATACTTCTGCAACGAAGGCGATAAGCTCTGGAATATGTCCGATCAGGAGTTTTCTGACTTTGCTGTGGACGAGATCATCAAAATGGGCATGATCGACAGCAAGGCAGACGTGCTTGATACGCATTCCGAATCTGTTAAAAAAGCTTATCCCGCTTACTTCGACACCTACGAGGAAATCGATACTCTGATCCACTGGCTCAACGGCATCGACAACCTCTACTGTGTCGGCAGAAACGGTCAGCACCGTTACAACAACATCGACCATTCGATGTGCACCTCTTTCGAAGTCGTACACAACATCGTAAACGGTATCCGCGACCGCTCCAACATCTGGAACGTCAATACAGAAAAAGAATATCACGAAGCGAAAAACTGAGACAGAAACGAACAATAGAATGCACGCTCTGCGAGCATTCTATTGTCATGAATTACACGGCGAAAGAGAACCAGGCACAAAGCGGTTTTCTTTCGCCGTTTCTGCAGCCAGCAAAAAAACAGGCCACAGCCTTTCCGACAGAGTTTCCTGTCAGAGGCTACAGCCTGTTTCTTTTTTCTTTTTTATTTTCAGTGCAGTTCACCCGCGTCATCCGCAAAGCTGCATCTTCGATGCGCTCTGCTGCTGCGCAGCTGCTTTTACGCATGAACCGACGTTTATTTCGCGTATTTGCCGTATCCTGCTTCTTTCATTGCTTCTTTCGCAATGTCCGTGCGCAGCTTCGTGTCAATAAAGTCACAGTGTTTACAGAACTCCCAGTTCTGTCTGCCGTCCTTGACTGCAGTACGCAGCCGTTTGTACAGGGCACTGTTCCATGCGTCCTTCAACGCGATATTGTTCAGGTTACCGAAATCCGTCACTTCAAAGTTATCGCAGCAACAGATACCCAGCTTGCCGTTGGGTGTGATCCACATATCGGTAAACGGCATCAGGCAGGTTTCTTTGATAATCTTGCTGGTCGCCTTTTTGTTCGGTGCGCTGCCTGCACGGTTGGTCAGGACTTCTTTCAGATAGCGCATCTGAATCAGGATATCAACATCCTTGAATTCATCCGGATGCGCATTGACATAATCGTAGATCTCCTGAATGTTGTCATGCAGCTTCATGTCCAGACAGTAGTTATTGATAATCAGCTGGTTGACATACGGAATGATCGATTTTACCTTATCGATGTCCAGGATCAGTCCGTTGGTGGACATAAAGATAAAGCAGTCCGGCAGCTGTTTCCTTGCGTATTTATGGAACTCTACGATTCTGGTATCCAGCCAGGGCTCATTGTTTCCGTACAGGGTCAGATGTCCCTTGTAGTTCCAGTCCCTTAACTGATCAATAATGCTGTAGTAAAGCTCCTCCGACATGCGGGCGTAGGGACGCTTTTCTGCATTTTTGTTCGCCGTACAGAACTCGCAGGTCGAGTTGCAGCGATTGATTGTCTCCAGGTTTACTACATGCGGATGCGGAATTTCCGGTGCATTCAGAAAATAGTCGATATAGTCCTGCTGTACCTTTCCTCTGGTCGTAAACTGAAGCTTCAGGTAAAGTTCAGATGCCAGTCTGGGAAAATATTTTCTCGCGTTCCATCCAAATTTTCCAGCGTAATTGCTGATTCTGATCGGCATTTTACATGTCCCCCTTATCCTTATCTGTCAGCACCGCTCTCTGCGGTCATTACTCACAATCATATCATGTATCAAATACTTTGTCAAATTTCGTACAGGTAAATTGTATACGGCGCGCTTTCGTTCGAATAAATCCCCCGCAGTGTGAAGCCCAACTCTTCTGCATTATCCAGCTCATAACGGGAAAAAAGATATTTTCCGCCCATTTTTACAAACTGTTCACTGTCTAAATATAAATGGTGATCCGACAGCACCTGATTGCGGTAAGGATTGTAAATACTCTCGCCGCTCCCGGCAAACAGGTAGGCCCGTGCGCCCCATTCCCCGTAATAGGTCTGCCATTGTGGCACTCTCTCATAGGCAGGCCAGATCAGCTTCGTAAATTCTTCCTTATAGCTCTGTGGGTAAAAACCGAGATAGCCGTCCAGCGTGGAAATCCCACTGTATTCCAGCACAGCGGTGTTCAATCCGTAGCCGGCCGCATATTCTCCATCATAATTGATATCCGCCTTGATCTCCTCCATCAGGTCGGTGCTGTAGTATTCCCGGAAGTTCAACAGATTGACCTCTGTATGCTTCACTGCACGGTACGCCTGGTGATAACAGGTCCAGTAAAATTCATTGTAAACCGCAGGTGTGAGCAAAATTACTGCAGCTGCAATGCACGCTGCCAGATTTGCGATCCGTTTCCAGAAAAGCTTTCCGGTATCGTAGAGCGCTTTTAACGCCAGAAACAGCGCCGCATACCATAAAAACGGATTGAAAAATACGGTTCGATTGAACTGGAAACCTTTTAATGGAGGCAGAAGCGTTTCAAACAATCCCCGGAAGTCCCCCTGAAAGTACAATCCATACACCAGACAATTGAACACGATCAGCAAGAGCACCCACAAAAGCGCGCTGCTTTTGAACTTTTTCAGATTTTTCTTCTGAACTGCCGCCACCAGCTGCCAGACGAGTACAATTACGCACACCGGCAGCACGAAAACTGCATGGTCGGAAGCCGCATGGAACACCGGCGTCAAAAACGCTTCCCTGATCTGACCGAGTACCTCGGAAAAGTTCAAATTGCTCTCTACCATCGTTTCCCGTATCGTCTTGACATCCGAAAACAGCATCTGTCCAAACAGACGATATTCAAAGCAAACATAGCCAGCCGCCAGCACCGGCACAGCGACTGCCAGACGACCGCAGAATTTTTTGTCTCGAATCGACACAATCACAACCGCACACACCAGATACGCCAGCAGAAAAAATCCGAAGTAGGAAAAATACGATAAAAACGGGTAGACAAAAAGCAGTGCATACCACCATTTTCCCTCTTTCCGATAGATCCGCCGTAAAATAAACACTGCGAGCGGAATCGATGCAAACGCGATTCCATATGCCGGGAACAGCGGCAGAAGTCCATAGCACAGCCCAGCCGCCCAGGCGATTCCCCGGTACCGCGGATACGCTTTCTGATAGACATCCTTTGCCAGCAGCACAAAAGAACCTGTCCCGATCAGGATTTTCAAAAAATACCCCGTCAGGTACGCCCAAAATACCGGCATAAATGTATACAAAATATTGTATAGGTTCCATTCGCTGCTCAGGCTGTCCCGGCTGATGCCGCCCAGCATCGGAACCGTCGCGCCGTGTGCAAACCAGCTGTTTGAGTGGCTCAGTACCTGAAAGTGCGCGACAAACAGATCGAGGTTATCCTGCACTGTAAAATAGCTGTTCTCCCGAAAAATCAAAAATACCAGCAGCTCTGCGCCGATACAGCCGCCTGCCAAAAACAGGTACCAACGGCGATCCAACCATCCTAAAAATCGTTTCATTCCAATCTCCTAATTACAAATGCCGCCTTCGGCGTCGCTTGTTTTTCTTTCGTGCTCATTATATCACATCTTACCTTTCAGGTAAAACAATAGAATACATGCTCTGCAAACATGCGCATCCTCGCGGAGCATTTTTATCGTATGGAAACGAAGTTTCCTATACGATAAAAAACTGCCACCCGGCAGTTTCCCGTCAGATGGCAGTTTTTTATCGGCACTGTTTTCACAGCAGACCGAAAATGTTCCATTATTTCATTTCGTTCATCGCTTTTACAGGTTCAAAGCTGTCCTTCGCGGAAATTATTCTCCGTCGTAAGGAACAACGCTGCCCTTATAATTCTCGTTGATGAAGTCCTTGATCTCATCAGATTTCAGAATCTTTACCAGTGCCTGTACACCTTCGTTGTTCTCGTTGCCTTCCTTAACTGCAACCACGTTTACATACTGCTGGATTGCTTCGGAATCAGCAGACTCCAGAGCAACTGCATCTGCACTGGTCAGGCCAGCCTCCATAGCGTAGTTGCCGTTGATAACACCGAAGTCAACATCTTCCAGAGTGCGGGCTACCTGCTCCGCTGCAAGAGGAACGATCTTGATGTTATGAGGGTTTTCAATGATGTCATTCTCTGTTGCAGTAATACCAGCTTCGGGATCCAGCTTGATCAGGCCCTCTGCCTCCAGTAACAGCAGCGCTCTTGCACAGTTTGTTGTATCGTTGGGAACCGCGATTTCAGCGCCGTCTGTGATTGCGTCAAGGTCGCTCTGCTTGCCGGGATACAGACCAAGAGGCTCGTAATGGATCTTGCCTGCGATCGCAAGGTGTGTTCCTTTTTCTTCATTATAGCTATTTAAGTAATTCACGTGCTGGAAGTAGTTTGCATCTACATCGCCGCTCTCCACTACTTCGTTAGGCTGTACGTAATCGGTAAATTCTACGATTTCCAGATCCCAGCCTTCTGCAGCCATCAGATCTTTTGCTGCCTCCAGGATTTCTGCATGAGGAACAGGAGTTGCTGCTACCGTAATGGTGCCTTTGGATTCCACTTCTGCTGCAGTTTCGGTGCTTTCTGCCTCGGTAGATTCTGCTTCTGCAGCTTCGGTGCTTTCAACAGCTGCTACAGTGCTCTCTGCTTCTGCAGCAGTATCTGTGCTGCTGCCGCAGCCTGCCAGCAGACCTGCGCTCAGTGCCAGTGTGCATGCCAGTGCCAGTACTTTTCTTTTCATAATATTCTCCTCTCTCGGCCGGATTTTCTGGTATCCGGAACCACTCTATGACTAAACAGAATATCCTGCCCCTCAATGGGTCAGTCTTCTGTCCAGTTTCTTGGATAAACGGCTGCCGACAATCTGAATAATCTGCATCAGAATAACAAGCAGTACAACCGTCGCCAGAAGGATTTTGGTATCCCATCTGGAATAGCCATAACGGATTGCCACATCCCCTAAGCCGCCGCCGCCGATGGCACCGGACATTGCAGTATAACCAAGCACAGTCCCCAGTGCAATCGTGGAACCGACGATCAGAGAAACTCTCGCCTCTCCGATCAGCACCTTAAAAACGATCTGCCAGATACTTGCACCCATACTCTGAGCCGCCTCAATCACACCCTTGTCCACCTCAAGAAGAGAAGACTCCACCAGACGGGCAATAAACGGTGCTGCTGCCAGTGTCAGTGAAATGATCGTTGCATTTGCACCATAGGATTTGCCTGTCACCAGACGCGCCAGCGGCGTTGCAAGCAACATCAGAATCAGGAACGGAATGGATCTCGTAATATTTACGATAAAATCCAGGATCTTATACAGCACAGCCTTGGGCTTCAAGCCGCCCGGTGCGCATACAACCAGTAAAATTCCGATCGGGAGACCGATCACATATGCCATCAGGGTAGAGGCCAGCGTCATATAGACGGATGTGCCGGTAGCCTCGATCAGCATGCTAATTTCCTTGCTACTCAACATAATCCTTCAACTCCTCTACTGTAAGATTTTTTTCCCTCAGATACGCAATCATCTTGTCTGCGGTCTGATTTTCCTCCGGAAGCTGCAGAATCATCTGACCGGTTGCAATTCCGCCGATGTCCTGGGTATCCGCCATCAGAATATTGACACTCGCCCTGCATTCCAGAACCATGTTCGCAATCACAGGTTCGAAAGAAGAGTTCTTCGTAAATACGATGCGGATGCAGCGGCGGCTCTTCATAATCGCCACCTTCTGATCCCCCTGAAATACCAGCTTCTTTGCAGCTCTGGACTTGGGACTTGCAAAAACATCTGCCACTGTACCATTTTCTGCCAGCTCTCCTGCATCAATGATTGCCACGTGGGTACAGATTTCCTGAACAACTTCCATGGAGTGTGTTATGATCACGATCGTAATGCCGTATTTTTCGTTAATATCCTTTAACAAAGCCAGAATTGACTTTGTCGTAGTAGGATCCAGGGCACTGGTCGCTTCATCACACAGCAGGATCGTCGGGTTCATTGCCAGCGCCCTTGCGATCGCTACTCGCTGCTTCTGTCCGCCGGACAGCTGTGCCGGATATGCTTTCTCTTTGTCGGAAAGCTCTACTACCTTTAAAAATTCCCTTGCCTTTTCCCGGGCTGTCTTTTTATCCACGCCCGCAATTTCCATCGGGAAGCATACATTATCCAGAACCGTCCGCTGCATCAGCAGATTAAAATTCTGAAAGATCATTGCAACATGCTTGCGCAGCTGTCGCAACTGTTTTGCATCCAGGGTAGAAAGATCCTGTCCCTCCACATAAACAGTACCCTCTGTGGGCCGTTCCAGGAAGTTTAAGCATCGTACCAGCGTGCTTTTGCCTGCGCCGGACATACCGATGATGCCGTAAATATCACCCTTTGCAATGTCAAGACTGACATTTTTCAGTGCTTCCACCTTATTGTCTTTGACAGAAAACGTCTTACTGACGCCTGCAATCCGTATCATTGGTTCCACTTTTATCACTCTGCCTTCCCAGCATCCTCTCAGATGCCTGGTTTTTCAGGATTAGGTTCGGATTTCCGAACCATCACACATCAGTCCTTATCATATCACAAATCGTTTGGTTCTGTAAATATCCGATGCTGCCGAAACTGTGCATATATGCGCCGTTCCTTTAAACCTATTTGTTTGCTATGTTTATGTGTATAATAATCAGTCTCTCCTGTTTTGTCAACTATAAATTGCGATTTTTTTACAGTTCACTCGTACCCAGCACCACCGCCATCGTACCGATCAGGATGCAAAGATCCGCCAGATTGAATACCACGCGATCGATCGCTGCGATTCCTGTTTTCAGGCTGACATAATCCACGACATATTCCCGCATCACGCGGTCGTAGGTATTAGAAAAAGCGCCGCCCAGTAAAAGCGATAACCCGGCCTTCAAAAGCTTTTTCCCGCGCATTCCAAGCGTCAGCACAAACACCACCAGCACTGCCACCGTCAGAAGAACGGACAGCAATGTCACCAGCTTTCGTTTTTGTTCTCCGAAATTTAAAAATGCGCCCTTGTTGTGATAGCGCTGCAGAACCGCCTTTCCATCTAAAATTTCCTTCGGCGTATCCAGCACGTCGTATTCTTCTACGTAATTTTTCATTCCCTCGTCAATCAGGAAGGATGCTGCAGCGATTCCTGCAAATTTGTAGTTATTCCGGATAATTTCCTGCAATTTCATCAAATGTCCTCCTCATGTCCAGTTGTCCGTAGCCCCATCTTCTGCTCGGGTATTCTTCCTGCGTCTGTTCCCGCGCACCGCTGCTTAGAAACGTCTGGATTCCCCTTCCGGAAATCCTCGGATAATTGTTCTCCGCAACGCACCACTGCATCAGCTGCGCACAGGCTCCTGCCGTAAGTGCAGCCGCCATAGAGCTGCCGCTGTAGGGACCGTTTATCGTGCTGATCTCCACGCCCGGCGCCGCCAGATCCGGCTTGATCTCCCCGGTTCTGCCAAAGCCCCTGCCGCTGCGGTAATAAAAGCTTCCGTTTTCACTATTATAAAAAGTGACCGTCACCGCATCTGTCGTATAGGAGGGAACTGTGAGCGTCACATCCGGGTCTGGAACCAGAAAAAACAGCTCGCCGCTTCGAAACTGCTGCGGTGCAAGCCAAATATCAAAAATACTTTCCGGAAATACCCGTGCTCCACGGATTAAAAATGTCCAGACGCCAGGAGACGGTGCTGTAAAGCGGATCAGCATCAACTGATCTCCGGTATTGCGTTCGTTTGCAGTATCTGTAATCTGTATCCGCGTCTTTTCATAGACAAACGTGTATTCCACTGTGCTGCCCAGACCAAATTCCACCTCCGGCAGCTGCTCCCCGCCGGGTGATCGAACCGCAAGCCGGAACACTGACGGCTTACTTCCCCATAGCTCCGCCGTAAATCCTGTGACGCCTTCTCCGACCCGAAGCTCCACCTGCTGCTGATTTTCGGTCAGTCTCCCCCGAAAATGGCCCGCCGTGTTTCCTTCATTTCCACCCCCGATCACCACCGCCTGTGAAACGCTGCGCGCGATCCTCTGCAAATACTCCGAAAACAACGAAACGCCGCTGTGGCTTCCAAAGGACGTCCCCAGCCCCAGGCAGATCACAATCGGACGGTACAACGGGATCACAAACTGTTGCACATATTTCACAGCGAGCAGAATATCGTCTGTGCTGTATGCCGGTTCTTTGTCCGCGATCCGATAATAATCCCGGAGATATTGTTTTGCAGGGCGAAGCTTGACTGCTACAATCTCGCAATCCGGCGCTGCACCGGTAAACAGGCTGCCCTCTTCCAGACGGCTTCCCGCTGCGACGCTCGCCACTGCGGTTCCATGTCCAATTTCATCTTTTTCCGGCACCAGGCTGTGCGGATCTTCCAGCTCCAACGCCCGGTCGATCTGTTCCCGGACGTATTCCGTTCCATATACAAAACCCTCCGGCGACTGTCCGCTCTGATCTGTCTGATCCCAAATCGCCAGAATCCTGCTGCTGCCATCAGAATAGCGAAATACCGGGTTTTCATAAGAAATCCCGGTATCGATAAACGCCATCACTACCCTGCGCCCCGTCAGCTCCAGCGGGGGCCGCTGCTGTGCCAGAATCCCGGAGCCCTCCAACGGTTCTGTCCGAAACGTCCGACTTCCCGCCGCTGGAAACGCACCGAGGCAAAACAGCTGTGGAAGGTAGCGATACAGGTAATTGACCGGAGAAAGCGGCAGCACCGCAGACCGATCCAGATAATAAATTCCAAGAGTTCCATCCACCTGCTGATAGCAGAAGGCTTCGTCCTCCTGATCCGCTTCCTCCGGCACATAGTCCAGCAAAATACTCATATAATCTTCAGAAAGAATTTTTTCCCGACAGTTCATCTGTCTCCTTTGGACACAGAATTTTCCCCCTGTGCCCTGCGGATTTTATATCAGCATATGCGCAGTATTGCTGATATGTTCCTGTAGTATTCCGTTGAACTCTCAGCTTTCGAACATTTTCTTCATGCAGTTCAAAGTTCAAGCTTCTTTCGTTTCCGCCGCTGCGATCTGTTTCATCTGATCCCGCTCTTCCAGCGAATAACCGTTACTGCGGATATCAATCAGCGGTCCACCGGTTCCCCGGATATAATCTCCGGTAATCGTCACGCGTCCGATATTGTCATCCTTCGGAATTTCATACATGATATCCAACATAAATTCTTCAATAATCGAACGAAGCGCACGAGCACCGGTATCTTTTTCCATCGCCTTGTCTGCAATCGCTTCCAGTGCATCGTCGGTGAACTCCAGCTTCACCTCGTCCAGCTCCAGAAGCTTCTGATACTGTTTCAAAATCGCATTTTTCGGCTCTTTCAAAATCCGTACCAGCATATCCCGGTTCAAGCCCTCCAGCGTGCAGATCACAGGGAGACGGCCCAAGAACTCCGGAATCATGCCGAATGTCCGCAGATCTTCCACTTTTACCATGGAAAGGATATCCTTTTCCTTATCCCAGCGATCCTTTAACTCCGCATCAAAGCCGATCGAGGTCTTTTTGCGCAGCCGCTGTTTGATAATCTCTTCCAGATCCGGGAACGCGCCGCCGCAGATAAAGAGAATATTTCTCGTATTGACTGTTGTGAGCGGAACCATCGCGTTTTTGCTATTCGCACCGACCGGAACCTCCACGTCTGCTCCCTCCAACAGCTTCAGCATGCCCTGCTGCACCGATTCCCCGGAGACATCCCGGGAAGTCGTGTTGTGCTTGCGTGCGATTTTATCGATCTCATCGATAAAGATGATGCCCTGCTCCGCCTTATCCACATCGTTGTCCGCTGCAGCGAGAAGCTTGCTCACAACGCTTTCGATGTCGTCACCAATATATCCCGCCTCTGTCAGGGAGGTTGCATCCGCAATCGCCAGCGGAACGTCCAGAAGCTTCGCCAGCGTCTTTACCAGATAGGTCTTACCACTGCCGGTAGGTCCGATCATCAGGATATTGGACTTTTCGATTTCAATCTCATCCATTGTGCCGGTGGCAACCCTCTTATAATGGTTGTAAACTGCTACGGAAATGACTTTTTTGGCATATTCCTGACCGATCACATACTGATCAAGCTGCTCTTTAATCTTATGTGGTGCGGGAATGGACTTTAAATCGATCAACGGCTTTGTGCCGGTTCCTTTTTTCTTGATCTTCTGTTTCTGCGGCATCCCGTCGTTCATGAAATCCGCAAGATTGATGAAGCTGATGTTCGGGAAGCCTCTTCTGTTGCCCGAGGATTCGTCGGAGTCATTCTTGGAATCGTCGTCCGCATCGGATGCCTCCAGAATGTCAGCGGCAGTGTTGTCGGATGCGTTGCTTCCATCCTGTGCGTCAGTTGTTTCTGCGTCACTTTTTTCGTTTCCCCCGCCTGCAGATTTCTGTCCTGACGTTCCATTCGACTTTGTCGGATCTCCATATGGATTGAACGGATTATTCAACATGTTCATGAACACCGGATTATTCATCATCTGCTGATAATCGAACTGACTTACCGCATCCATCGTCTTGTGCATACAGTCGTCGCAGATACAGATGTTATTCGGCAGGTGGAACATTCTTCCCGCCTTGCTTTCCGGTCTGCGGCAAATATAACAAATATCTTCAAATTCTTTTTCATCCATAGTCGGTTACCTCATCTTCCGCTTTCTGCTATCAAAAGTATAATGCAGGATCGTTCCTGAGACAAGTAAACTTTCTCTAAACAACTGTCTCCTGTACAGAAATGGTTACTGTTCACACGCGCTATTCGCAAAACCGGGATGACTGCAGCTCTCGCCCAGCCATCCCGGTTCCGTTCTTTATCTCTGTTTGCTTTCCTGTGCAGCCTTGCTCGCCGCATTGATCTGGTCATAGGAAGAAAGCGTGACTGTCACGTTTTTCTGCTGATAACCGTTTGCTGAATTTACCATAATCGTAATTTCAACGCTCTCCCCAGCTTTATAATACTGCATCTGCTTCGTCAGCTCTTCCTGATTCTGAACGGTTACGCCGTCAAACGCCACCACAATGTTGCCGCGCACCAATCCGGCAGTTTCCGCACCGGTTCCGGAATAAACCTGCGCCACAAAAATGCCCTGGGGCATACTGAAGTTCTCGGACAAATCGCTCGTCACATTGATGCAGGAAATTCCAAGATATCCTCGCTCTTCCTCGGAATATTTCGTCCGCGTCTGGCGTTCCATCAGATCTTCAATAATCGGTCTTGCCGTCGAAATCGGAATCGCGTAACCCATTCCTTCGATTGACGAGCCGCCGATCTTATTGGAGTTAATTCCAATCACCTCGCCCCGCATGTTCAGCAGTGCGCCGCCGGAGTTACCGGGGTTGATCGCTGCATCCGTCTGAATCAGGGAAGTTCCTTCTTCGGAATTGCTGTTCTCTATCTTACGGTTCAGTGCACTGATAACGCCTGTCGTCACAGACTGTCCATAGCCCAGTGCATTACCGATCGCAATGGCCGGTTCACCGATTTTCAGGCTGTCCGAATCTCCCATCCTTGCAATGCAGATTTCCTGTTTTGTGCTGTTCGCAATGGTATCCAGTTTTACTGCAACGACTGCAAGGTCTGCGGAAGCATCGGTACCCTTTACCTGCGCTTCTACGGTTTCCCCGTCGATAAACTGAACATACAGCTGCTCTGTGCTGTCCACTACATGATTGTTGGTAACGATCAAAAGCTCCTGCTCGTTTTCTCCGATGATAATCCCGGAACCGCTTGCCGTCTCATCCTGGGAATAAGTCTGTCCCCAGAAATCCTGTACCGTCTGTGTAAAATTATTCGTAATCGAAACGCACGCCGGCATTACCGCTTCTACGACCTGCGTTACATCCGTTACAACTGCAGATGCGCTCTGCTGCTGTGCAATTTCCGATGCTGCAGCAACCTGTCCGTCTCCCGTTGTTGTATCCTCTGTCAGGGACGAATCTCCGGACAGTCCTGCTTCAGAGCTTTCAGAACTGTCTGTCGCTGCAGAATTTCCGTCATTTTCCTGAATTTCTGCATCATCTCCTGCATCCGGAGCTACCTCAAAAACGCCGACCGACGGAGAATCCTGCTGATTTGCCGTTTGGATCGAATAAACTCCGATCAAGCCGATTCCAATGCAGACGCAAACAAAGATCACAACAAGCGCGCCAACAGCAATCCATTTGCCTGCAGAGTCTGCCTTTTTGGGAGCAGGCGTCTGCTGTGCGCCTGGCTGATAGCCATATTTCCGTTTCGAGTCATCGCCCCGGTATCTGTCGTCATAATAATTATGATATTCGTAGCGGCTGCGCGAGGGCTGCGCGCTCTGGTCAGCGTCCGATGCGCTGTTGAATGTGTCCTGCGTATTGTCGGATGCGTTCTGTGCGTTATCCGCCGCACCCGTGCTTCCGCTGCTATATGCCGATGTGTCATCGGACGCGCCGCTGTACGCCGACATATCCGCCGCACCCGCTTTCTGTGCGCTGTCCGTGTATTCCTGCCCGCCGCTCTCCGGCGCTGTGTCGTCCATATGCTCCTGTCCGGTTGTTTCTTCCGGGTCGTATCCGTAACCCATGATGTGACCTCTTTTCTCATTCGCTGCCGTATCCGGTGCGTCTGCTTACTCTACAGACAGTATACCGAATAGTTGTGTCCATTCTGTGAAAAAGAATGTGCCTTGGCACATTCTCGCGCCGAGGCGCGGTTGCTTCAGCAACCATCTACCCTTGTGCCGAGTGCGCATCCTCGCGGAGCTTTTTTTATCGTATAGAAACGAAGTTTTCTATACGATGAAAAAAGCCGCTTCCGGAGTTTTTCGGAAACGACTTTTTATGTCTTATTCTTTCTCCTGCTTCCAGTAGCCTTTCTGCAAACTGCAGAAGCGAACCAGCCCAGGCGGAAGCTTCTGGTATTTTTTACCGAAACGGTATCCCAGCCATTTCATGCCGCTCTGCCAGATCAGCTTCGGCAGAAGCCACGGTGCGGTTTTTGCAAGATAAACGGCGGTCCTTTTGACCAGCTTCATGCCCTCGCCCTCCGGCGGCACACCGTCAAACACAGCCGGGTACTGCACATGGGATACACCGAGGTCAAAGTTTCTTGTAAACTGCTGCCAGCCGGAATAATTGTGGGAATGAATCACCTTCGCATCCGCTGCATAGGCGATCGCATAGCCCGCCTGAATCACTCCGGCAGCATAAATCATATCCTCGTTAAAAATCGTATGATTCACGAATCCGCCGAGCTGTTCAAAAATATCGCGCTTATAGGCGGCGCAGACGTTTGAGCAAAAATATGTCTTGATTCCGAGCCTCAAAAGATCCGCCTTTGTTTTGACCGACGGCTGCTCCGGGTAATTGAACTGCCTCGTATAGCGTTCCATTCGGCTGCAATTTTCTTCCGGAAGTTGTCTTGCATAGGCGGCTGCGATTTTTTCATCGGAAAACAAGGCCTTGCACAGCTCCTGCGTCAGATACGCATCCGCCGGAAGTGCATCCTGCGTCATGCAGACAAACACCTCCGCATCCGAATTGGAAACAGCGAGGTTCCGCGTTTTTCCATGATCGAACTCGTCCTGAGAGATATGGAACAGCATCGCTTTTGGATGCTCTTTTAAAAATGTGTCGCAATCCATCAGCGCTTCAAACGCTTTTTTTTCGGTATTTACAATTACAATCCGGTTCACCGCAAGCACCTGCTTCTCCAGCTGCTCCATCAGCGCCAGAAAACGTTCCTTCGGGTGAAATGTCGGAATAATAACATCTACTTTTACAGAATCCATATTTTACTTTTTCATATACTGGCTGGTGTCTGCCTGTACCTTCTGGCTGTACTGTTTTACCTGATCGGAAGGTTCGTACTCGGTTACGTCGAACAGCAGCTCATGGAGCTTGACAACGTTTGTTTCCAGATCCAGCGGGATAACACAGGAACCCTTCTTGCCAATTGTGCCGGTTGCACGACTATCTTCAAACGGCACACCGTCCTGTGCTACGATCTGATAGTTTGCAACGTCGGACAGGATGGAAGCCATTTCCGTCACGTCCAGGTTGGTGTATACATTTTCCATCACCTTGTTCAGGATCGATACCAGAGTGGTCGGATTCATGGTCTTTGCCTTATCCATACATGCCATCAGCACTTTCCGCTGACGCTCTGCACGGCCGAAGTCATCGCCGACATAGCGGATACGGCAATATGCGGTTGCCTGCAGACCGTTCAGCGTCTGCATACCGGAATGCGTAACCTTTACGATGTTCTCGTTCAGCGCATCATTTTCATTTTCTACGAACATGCTTCGCTGATAGTTGTTCAGATGGTCGATTTCGTTATCGTGCACGTCGATATCCACGCCGCCCAGCTCATCGATGGTTTCAATCAGCGCATCAAAACCCACTGTCACATATTCTGTGATATCCAGGTCAAAGTTCATATTCAGCATGTTGATCGCCTGCTCCGGACCGCCCTGCGCATATGCCGCATTCGCTTTATTGTAGCTGTCCGTTCCGAGATTTAAGTAGGTATCGCGGTAAACGGAAACCAGCTTGACGTCTCCGGTGTCCTGATTGATAGACGCGATCATGACCGTGTCGGAACGGGAGCCCTTGCCGAGCTTGCCCTTTCTGGAATCCACACCAAACAGTGCGATATTACGGTAGCCTTTCATTTCCTTATTATTTTCTACCTGCGGGTTTACCACAATATCTTCTTCATTGATCTTGATCTTGTCAATCTTCGTTACCATATTGACGCCGACAATCGCAATCAGTAAAACGATCAGCGCTACGATTTCTACTGCAAAGAAGATGATTCTTCTTCTCTGTTTTGCCTTACGCTTCTTTGCAGACATCTTTTTTCTGCTGCTGGAACTGCCACTTCTCTGCGGTGCTCTCTTAGAGCTATTTGTACCTGTTGACATGTTTTCCTCTCCTTGTGTTTTTTTCACGCATCCAAATCAATACGCGTTTTCGTTGATAAATCCTCTAAAAATAGTTAAAAACATGATTTTGAAATCAAAGCTCATGCTCCAGTTTTCAATATAATAAATATCATACTCAATTCGTTTGCGAATCGACGTATCTCCCCGGTAGCCGTTGATCTGCGCCCAGCCGGTCAGCCCCGGTCGAACCTGGTGCTTGATCATATAGCGCGGAATCTCTTCCTTAAACTTCTCAACATACTGCGGGCGCTCCGGTCTGGGACCTACCAGACTCATATCCCCGATCAGGATATTAAACAGCTGCGGCAGCTCATCAATGCTGGTCTTGCGCAGAATCCGCCCCACCTTTGTGACGCGGGGATCGTTTTTCGTCGTCCAGCCCTTCTTTTCTTCCGTGGTGTCCTGAACATACATTGTACGGAATTTGTACATTTTAAACGCATGATTGTGCTGTCCGATTCTTTCCTGACTGAAAATAATCGGTCCCTTACTCGTCGCACGGATCAAAATTGCTACGATCAAAAGAAGCGGCGATGTCACAATCAGCCCGCAAAGCGAACCGACAATATCCACAGCGCGCTTTGCAACCGCATTTAATGTGTTGCTCAGCGGGACATAACGGATGTTGATGACCGGCAGTCCGCCAAGATCCTCCGTATAAGGCTTGCCCGGAATCAGGCTGTTATAGTCCGGAATAAACTTCGTATGCACGCCGGATTTTTCACAGAGATTGACAATCTCTTCCAGACGGTCGTAGTCCTGCAGCGCAAGGGTCACAGCGATCTCATCCAGTTTGTTTTCCGGCAGGATAAAGGGCAGGTTATCGATGGAACCAAGCACCTTGACTCCCTTGTAAACCGCGCCTCTCGGCACATTATCGTCCAGAATGCCCCGCACCATATAGCCCCACTGGGGATTGGCGATAATCCGGTCGATATAGGCTTCCGCCGCACGAGAATACCCCACCAGCAAAATGTGCTTCAAATTATAACCGCGTTTGCGCATCAGATGCAGGATTCTACGGATCAGCGCACGCACCAGAATTCCCGAAATCGTATTGATGATAGCAAATAATGCCAGCATGCCGCGGGAAAAATGCTGCAGCTCGCGGTCGATGGAGTTGGCAAGGTATAACCCTGCAAGAAACAGGATAATTCCGATCAGATTCGCCCTGATAATATTCAGTATTTCATTTTCCGGGCGTTGTACACGCTTCGGCGTATACAATTTGTTCCAGTAATAAAGGATCAGATAACCGGGCACAACAAAATAAAGGGCGGAAAAATATATGCCCATGTCCAGTACACCTATTTCTTTATCTGCAAAGCGGCTCCCGAACATCAGCCACCAGGCCAACAGATAGGAAGCTGCTGTAACCACGGCATCTACAACAACATGAAGCCGGTTCAAATAACGTTGATTATCCTTTATCATTACGGCTCGTCCCCATATTCAAAATGTAGTATACAATACCTTCCAGCAAAGCACAAGGATTTTTACGAATCGCGCAGGTGAACCGTAACACTTGTGTACGCCCACAGTCACCGCTTACACACGCCGAAACAGGTTGACCCACAGCTGTAACTGCAAACTGCAATAATGCAGCAAATTTCGTCCTGCAAAGGGGACCTTATGCGCACGTCCCTCTTTCGAAGCAGACAGACAGATTCCCGCCCGGATTCCTTTTGCGTAAGTCGCTCCAAATCCTTTTTTCATAAAAAACAGCTGTTTCATCAAAAATCCCGCCAGCAAAAAAGGCAGATTCAGGATCAGCTGCAGCAGCGGCATATTTTTATAGATCAGATAAATATTGTTTCTCGAAGAATGCGTCACCTTAAACGCATTGTACCGCGAACCGGTAGAACCGCTCCCCGCGTGATAGACGACTGCAGCCGGCTCTGTGACATTTTTCAGCCCGAAAATCTGTGCCCGGTATCCGATATCCACATCTTCCAGGTATGCAAAATGAAGCTCGTCAAACCCTCCGATCTGCTCCAGATGTGCCTTGCGGTAGAGCGCCGCCCCTGCGCAATTGGAAAAAACGCGCTTTGGCGCTGTGTAATTGGAAGAAGGCCTTCCCTTGCCAATCGCATACGCCCAGCCAAATGCCGAGTACAGATCCCCCGCCGTATCGACAAGCTCCGGTTCCTTCATCGAAAGCATCTTCGCCCCGACTGAAAAAATCTTCTCATCCGCTTCCATTGCCCTTTCCAGACGTTCCAGACAGAAGCGATCGGTTTTTGTATCGTTATTTAAAAGAAAAACATACGGTGTAGCAGCAGCTTCAATTCCGGTATTGACTGCCGTACAAAAACCCTTATTTTCCGAAAAACAGATCAGCTTCACCTGTGGAAAATGCTCCTGTATCCACGAAACACTTCCGTCCGTCGACCCGTTATCCACAACGATCACGGCGATTTCCACTGTGCTCTGAAGCAGGCTGTCCAGACAGTCCTGCAGAAAATGTTTTCCGTTATAGTTCGGTATTACCACGGTCGTTTTCATCCACCGATTTTGCTCCTCATGTTTCCTGTGTTTGCCGTCCGCGCGAGGGAGAGCCTCAGAGCGCGGATCGCCTGCCTACGCAGCAACAAAGCCGCCTGCCGCGGTGCGCTCTATCTGCGGCTTACGCCTGCGGATCCCATAAAATCCCATACCCTGCCGCTGTCGCTTCTTTACAAAATTCCATACTCTTTTGAAGGATCTTTGTTTCCTGCGCTGCCGTCGGAAGCCCCTGGCAGGCTTCTTTTAATTCCGCTATCGTCTGCGCGTAACGCTCCTTTAATGCGCCGCAAACCTCCATGCTGCGCAGGTCTGCTGCCGGTGCGCTCTGCTGCAGCGCTGCACGGTGCATCGGTCCGGAATATCCTTTCCGAAGCCCTGCATACCGCATCGAACCGTCGTTTTCATACAGTCCGCTCACCAGGAAGCCTTTCGGATGCCGGATGCCAAAATCATCCCTGCCGCCCGGCAGAGGCTTTGCCCAAATCCCGATTTCCGGGCGCTGGCAAAATACACTGTCTTCATAGTCTTCCCGATAAAAGCCAAGATGTTTCAGCCCGCTCACTGTCGCCTTCCAGCCTTTTCGAAGACAATAATCTTCCAGCGCACGCTGCCCCGCCTCGTAAGCATAGCGCTTGCTCTGCGGGTTCGACGCCGTAGACGCTTCATGGCAACGCCAGTGGTACAGCACCTTCGGCACATGCACAAACTGTCCGCCTGCCGCATACGCCCGCAGCATCAGATCGTAATCCTGCGCTCCGTCAAATCCGCTGCGCAGCTTTAATTCTTTCAAAAATGCCGTTTCAATCACCGTAAAATGACAGATATAATTGTTGGTCAAAAGCAATTCCCCGTCAAAATCCGGCTTGAAATTCGGCTCATAGAAGCGGCTCGCCGCTCCGTCGCATTTATCTTCATCGGAAAACAGCACAAGCTTTTGTTTTCCGCGCTTTTTTTCTTTTTCCAGACAATCCGCCATCTCCCAGAGCGCATTCGAAGTCAGCAGATCGTCGTGATCCAGCAGACCGACCGCGTCTCCCGCCGCAAGTTCAATTCCTGCGTTCGTATTGGCGGAAATTCCTTTGTTTTCGGAAAGGGTGCAGAGCACGATGCTCTGATCCTTCCATTCTGCAAGATTTGATGCATCTGCCGCTTCCCGCAGACAGATTCCGTTCTTTTTTGCCCAGGCCTGTACAGACTCTGCCGTGCCGCCCGCATCCGCTACAATCAGCTCCCAGTGCGGATACGACTGCCTCGACACGCTGTTAAGCATCGCTTCAAGATGCTCTTTTTTCGTCCGGTATGCGGGAACGACGATACTGATGCGCAAGGAAGCAGAATGCTCCCGTTGGAACGAAAGTGTCTTTTCGTCCGGCTCCTGCCAGGTATAGACCTCCTGTTCCTGCCCAATCCGCTCCAACACCGCCCACACGGCATTTCTGATTCCGTTTTTCTGCAGATAATACCAGGTTTTTTTCAGATTGGATAGGGAAAAAACAGACATCCGTCGAACTCCTTTTCCTGCTACAGACGCCTGCGCGTGCCCAAGCGCCGGAAAACTCCGACACCGGGCACGCGCCGTGTCCTTTTGATTCGTGATATAACCCCTGCGCCAGAGCGCATGCTGCATTTTTGCTGCAAAATACGCTGCTGGTGCTGCGGCTTTTTCTTTTACAGAATTGCCTTCAGGTCAGCGGTCAGCTTGTCAACCTTTGCCTGTGCATCTTCCAGACTGGTTCCCTTTACGCCCATATAGAATTTAATCTTAGGCTCGGTTCCGGAAGGACGTGCACAGCACCAGGAATTGTTGGTCAGTTCAAAGTACAGAACGTTGGACTTGGGAAGTCCGGTCGGGCGAACCGCGCCGGTTGCCATATCTGTAACCTGATCCTTATCGTAGTCGCGCATCTCTACAACCTGCAGGTCGCCGAAATTCTTCGGAGGATTGCTGCGAAGCTTATCCATCATTGCGGAGATCTGGGCTGCGCCGTCGATTCCCTTCAGGGTGATGGCATACTGGGTTTCTTTGTAGTAGCCATATTTCTCATACAGTGCAAGCATCTGATCCCAGCAGGTCATGCCGTGCTTCTTGCACCATGCAGCAGTCTCACACAGACACATTACTGCAACAATCGCATCCTTATCTCTTGCATGGGTGCCTGCCAGACAGCCGTAGGACTCTTCCAGACCGAATACATAGTGGCCTTTCCCAGCCTGCTCCATCCATTTGATCTGCTCGCCGATATACTTAAAGCCGGTCAGGACTTCTCTTAATTCTACGTTATAATCTGCTGCAATCGCAGCTGCCATGTTGGTCGTAACAATGGTGGATACCATAACAGGATCAACCGGCATCCGGTTGGTAGCAGTGCGCTCGCGCAGGATGTACTCTGCAATCAGCATGCCGGACATGTTGCCGGTGAAGGGCATGTACTCGCCGCTCTTGGAATCCTTTGCATAAATGCCGAGACGGTCTGCATCCGGGTCAGTAGCCAGAACGATGTCTGCGTCCACCTTCTTTGCAAGCTTTAATGCCAGGGTAAATGCCTTGGGATCTTCAGGGTTCGGGTAATCCAGCGTCGTAAATGCAGGATCGGGACGTTCCTGTTCGGGAACAACATAAACGTGCTTGAAGCCCAGCTCAGCCAGAATTCTTCTGACGGGCTTGTTGCCGGTACCATGGAACGGTGTGTACACGATTTTCAGTTCATCCGCTACCTCTTTGATGATTTCGGGATGAATGATCTGTTTCTTTAACTCTTCCATGTAGGCAACGTCGATTTCTTCGCCGATGTACTGATACAGACCGGCTTCGATGGCATCGTCCTTGGACATGGTTTTTACAGCGTGAAAATCGGTTACATGCTCTACCTCGTCGATGATCTCATGATCCTTGGGGGCAGTTACCTGTGCACCGTCCTCCCAGTAAACCTTGTAGCCGTTGTATTCCGGAGGATTGTGGCTCGCCGTTACAACAATACCGGAAATACAGCCTAAGGTACGCAGTGCAAAGGACAGCTCAGGTGTCGGACGGAGTTCATCGAATACATACGCCTTAATGCCGTTTGCAGCCATGCACAGTGCAGCCTCATCTGCAAATTCAGGAGAATAATAACGGCTGTCATATGCAATTGCAACGCCCTTGTCAGCGCCGCCCTGCTTTAAAATGTAGTTTGCCAGACCCTGTGTTGCTTTTCTGACAGTATAAATATTCATCCGGTTGGTTCCGGCTCCGATCACACCGCGCAGACCGCCGGTACCAAACGCCAGATCCTTGTAAAAACGATCTTCAATCTCCGCCTGATTATCTGCAATTTTACGGAGCTCTTCCTTGGTTCCTTCATCAAAGTAGGAATCCTCCAGCCAGAATTTGTACTGATCCATGTAATTCATCGCTTTTGCTACCTCCATCTTTTCTGATGCCTGCCGTCTCTTACGTCCCTGCCTGTCAGTCTTCCCTTGGCTGCAGTGCATCTTCTTTAGGTCAGTATACACTATTTTTTCAGACCCGTAAAGAAAAGTCAGATTTATCTAACGAAAAATTCGGGTTGAAATAAGGATCTCCGGCTTCCAGCTCGGCTTTCCATTTGTTGCGGAAGCGTTCGGACTCTTCGTTATACCGTTTTGCTTTTTCTCCCTGATCGTCTAATCCTCTGGAAATCGATTCGAAATGATACAGCTCGGCAAAGGGCGTAAAGACGTTCAGATAACCAGCCTTGCGCAGCTTCAAACAGAAGTCCACATCGTTTAATGAAATTTCAAAGCTCTCGTCCAGACCGCCGACCTGCTCATAGAGCGATTTTTTCACCAAAAGACATGCTCCGGTTACTGCCGTCATGTCCTGCGCATAGCACAAACGTCCCATGTATCCTAAATTTTCCCGCTTCTGGCGGTAATGCACATGTCCTGCCGTCCGATGCGCGCCAAGTCCGATCACGACGCCCGCATGCTGGATCGTTTTATCCCCATAGTAAAGCTTTCCGCCGACTGCGCCGACATCCGGGCGCTGCGCATACATCAGAAGCTCTTCCATCCAGTTGATCGTAATTACCTGCGTATCATTGTTTAACAACAGCACATAGTCTCCGGTCGCAAGAGAGACGCCGAAATTGTTGATTTTCGAATAATTAAATTTACCCTCGAAGGTCACCACGCGGATCTGCGGATTATTCTGCAGCTCGTCATAGTAGGAAAAAATCTCCTTCGTCTCGCTGTTGTTCTCCACTACAATGATCTCGTAATTTTCCCAGGTCGATTTTTCCACAATGGAGCTGATACAGCGGCGCAGGTCTTCCACATGATCCTTGTTCGGAATAATGATAGAAATCCTCGGTTCCCCGATAATTTCATAACTGATTTTAAAAATCGTCTCAAACGCACGAGTGCTCGTAATTGTAAAGTTTTTGAAGCCGTGTCTGCGCAAATGATCCGCAACCGCGCCTCTCGCTGCTTCGACCACGTAAGGCTTTGCCTCGATATTGCCCGCAACACTGCCTGCATGGGAGCGCCAATAATACAGAAGCTTCGGCACATGGACGATATGCTTCGCATTGTCCGTCAGGCGCAGAATCATGTCATGATCCTGGCTGCCGTCAAATTTTGTCCGAAACAGCTCCGTGCCATCCAACAGCTCTCTGGAAAATACGCTGAAATGACAAATATAGTTGTTCGCGCGCAGGTTGTCGATCGCATAATCCGGCTTGAAGTGCATCGTGATCATCTTGTTGATGTCCGGGCTCTTAAACGTCGCCTCATCACAATAAATAAAGTCCGCATCCTTTTCATTGATCGCCTTTACATACTCGTAAAGTGCGCAGGGATGCAGAATATCGTCGTGGTCAAACAGCCCGATAAACTCGCCGGATGCAAGCTTATAGCATTCGTTCGTGTTGCCCGAAATGCCCTCGTTTTTGGCAAGCTTCTGATAAACGATTCTCGAATCCTGCGCCGCCAGCCTTTTGCAGTATTCGCCGACATAGGCGTGCGCATCGTCCGAACCGTCCGCCAGACACAGTTCCCAGTTTTTGTAGGTCTGCCACTGGACGGAGCCGATCATCTCGGTTAAAAAGCTTTCCGGCGTGTTCCACAACGGAACAAGAATACTGATCTTGGGCATCCGTTCAAAGACAGCCGCCTCCTGCTTCTGTCTTTCCTCTGCGGACGGGAAGCTCTGGGTGCCGTAATGGGTCATCGCCTTCTTTTCCCAGGATTTATAGCGCACCTTTGCAATCACGCCCGACAGGCTGCCGCAATTTTTCAAACGGTCCTTCTGGCGGATCACAAAATGCATGCACTTTCTGGCAGGGCCGGACGCTTTCCAGATCGGATTGTTTTTGATGCGGTTCAATTTGAACTGCAGATCGTCCACCTGATCCTCCAGCTCAGCGACCCGGTTTGCCAGATAAACGGCTTTATAATGTTCTTTCTCGTAAGCGTCCTTATAGTCCTTTTTTTCTTCCATGATTTTATTATTTCCTCACTGTAAGCATTTCCGGACTGAAGCGGTAAAGCTTCTGCCGCGAGCAGGTATCTTCCCACAAAAAGCCGATCAGGTAATCTCCCTCCGGCAGGCTGTCCCGATCGAAGGTCACGCACACGCCCGGCAGCTCGGTATGGACAATTCCGTGCAGATTTTCGTCGATATCCGGGCGGAACTGCCTCGTACAGGGAATCCTCCAGACCTCGCCCCGATCCTCAGGAATCGCTTCCGTACTGGAGCCGGGCGCAATATAGCCGGTCTCCACCTTCTTTAACAACAGGGAAAAATCGTACCGACAGTTGTCAACCTGCAGTGCCCACGTCCAGCCCTGGATCATCCAGTCGCCAGTTCCTGCTCCTGCAGCGCCCCTTTGCCAACGCCCCATGTCCCCGGCGAACTCCACACCGATGCGCAGCACCTCATTATGCCACTGCGGTTCCAGAACACCCTCGATCTTCTCAGGGGAAACTTTTTCCACTCTTTTGTCAAAATCATAACGGCAGCCCGTATAAAATTCCGCATCCAGCACATCCTTTACCAGATATCTGTGATAGAACGGGTCGGTTCCGTATAGGGACGGGTGCAGTTCATAGAGCAGATTCAGTTCCTGATGCAGGCGGCGCAGCTTTTCCGTGCTGTCGTCCGCACCGCGGCTTAAGGATTCATGATGCGTCAGCGTCACGTCGTTGCGTACCACGTTGTAATAGCCCATTTCATATACATGATAGCAGAATTCCACGTCGTTGAACGCGACACGCAGGTTCTCGGACAGTCCTTGCGCCTGATCGTAAATGCTTTTTTTCACCAGAAGGCAGGCTCCGGTTACACCCAGGACATCCATCGCCATGCGGTTGCGCCCGAAATAAAATTCCAGCGCATCGGAGCGGAACTGCAGCTTGTGTGCAGGCCCCAGATGAATGTTGGTGATGCCCGCGTGCTGAATGATCTCCGTGCCCGGATAGATCAGCTTTGCGCCCACCGCGCCGACGTGCGGCAGAACCGCCTTTTCCATCAGCTTTTCCAGCCAGTTGTCCTGCGTAATTTCGATATCGTCATTCAATAACAGGATGTAATCGCCGGTCGCCAGGGACACGCCAAGGTTGCACATTTTGGAAAAATTGAACTCCATCGGTTCATAGTGATAAACGAACCGGAAATCCTCGTTCAACATGTCGCGCATCCGTTCAATTCTTGCACGGTTTTGTTCATTGCTTCCGTTATCCACAACGATGATCTCAAAATCCCGGTAGTTTCCACTTTCCAGGACAGAATGAATGCAATTCGATAAAATATGGGGATGATCCTTGGTCGGGATGATGATCGAAACCTTCCCGGAGGGCGTAAGAGGCCAGCCTCTTCTTACATATGCCGCCTTTTTCAGATCATCATACGTCTCTTCCATACCCCAGACTTCGATTTTTTCATGATGAAACAGCACGCTGTCAATATGCGCCGTTCCATTCTCGATTTCCGTCAGGCGCAGCACCAGGTCATAAAGGTTGCGCAGCGGGTTCTCATCTGCCAGCCACGGACAGTTCTCCATCGCCTGTCTGCGCACCGCAAAGAATCCGCCGAAATAAAAGCAGGACATCAGTGTATCCGGCGACCAGTCCGGCTTCAGCCAGGGATTTTTGCGCTTACCGGCTTCGTCGATTTCATCCTCGTCCGCGTAGGCGATCACCGTTTCAGGATGGGCTTCAAACCAGCTGAGCACATGTGAAATGCCTCTCGTGTCCGGGCTTGCGTCCGGCGCGTGGAAAATCAGGACGTCCGCGGGCGTTGCGCCGTTTCCATACCGCCGCACATCAAAATCCGCACGGCACTCGTCGTAGGAGATCACCTCTGCGTGCTCTACCCTGTGCTCTGCGCGCAGTGTCTCGTCCTCCTGGGCTTCCTTTTCCCGAATCCACTCGTCATAGGTGAGCGTCTGTTTCTGAATCTGCTCCTGATACCAGCGGTATCTTCTCTTTACCAGATTATCCTGAATTGCTTCTTTTATCTTTGAAACCAAAAACCTTTCCTCCTTGCCGCTGCCGCCAGGTGCGCCTGAATATCCTGCAGCATTTCCGCCGACAGCCATGCGATCTGTGCCCGGATGATCAGTGCTTCGCCATCCGTCGCCTCGTTGTCCAGACAATCCAGCCGAACGCTGATGTTCGGATCTCCTGTTTCAAACAGTACCGTCGGAACATGGGACGGGGTATCTGCAAGCACCTGTCCGTTCGTCGCCAGGCACTGATCCAGCTGTGCCCGCGTCAGCGCTTTTCCGCGCCATTCGATTCCATGAATCTGTACCAGACACGGCAGCTCCGCAGGATCTAAGCGAATCGCTTTTGTACCTGCTTTGCAGATGATCCTGGCGTTGATCAGATCGTCCGCCTCATATGCATCATATTGATAATAAGAATGCTCCGGTGTATATCCTGCGCCAAAGTCTTCAAATACCTGCACCTTTTTGCGGTCCGCCCGGGCGAAAAATTCCTGATACGGCACAGCACGGTTGCCGATCAGATGCCGAAGCTGCCCAAGAGCCGTCCGGCTCCGCCCGTCCTTTTCCTGCAGGACAAAGTGCTGGAACGCCAGCTCTTTTTCCGAAAGCTCCCGCATCTGCTCTTTGCCGATGCCGAGGGCTTCCAGATGCTTTTTCACAATCGGATGCTCCATCCGAACCGGATCCTCCTGACCATAGCAGTTCAATGCCCGGCTGATGATCTGCTGCGGCGTCAGCTTGTCTGTCGTCCACTCGTAATCGATCATCGTCCAGATATCACCCTGTACGCAGATATTCGGGAAGGTCAGGTCATAATCCTGCTTCGTCCCCTCCGCTTTCCACGCTGCGATTTTGCAGTAACGGTCAAACAGCTTATCAAAACCGGCTTCGTCATTGTTCTGTAAGCACTCATCCAGCAGCTCTTCCAATGTCCGGCTATTTTCGAGATATTCGATTTCCGCAAAGGGCAATCCGTCCGCAGTCCGTTTCAGTTCCAGACGGTTAACTGACAGGGTACTGTCTTTAAACCGTTCTGTGAAGATGCTTTCATTCTCTGCCAGGGCTTCAATATGTGGCGCCGCAGCCGGGTTTGACGGATATTTGCGGACAAGGTGTTTTCCGCCCTTTTCCAGAATATCCGTACGGATGCTCAGATGCTCTGCCCTGTCGTTGGAAAAACGGCTGTATACAATATCCGTCATGGGTCCTGTCATCACGAGGAAGGAATTGCTGTACTGTCCAAACAGTCCCTCGCGGATGAGCATATCAAACACCTTTTTTTCATCGAACAGCAGCATCCGGTCGCGGTCGAAATTGCGTAAGTTATTAGATAGTTCCCCGACTTTCGGCAGATACCGGTCGGAGTACAGCGTCGTCATAAATTTGTAATCCGGGTAAGGGTAGTAGAAATGATATTCCGTCTCGCCGCATTCTTTCAGGATTTTTTCCAGACCGCTCCGGGAAAAGGTGCGGGCCGCACCGCCCTGGGGGTAATCCTCCAGGCCTGAAAAAAACGTGCCGACGTGGTCTTCCCGGCACCCCGCCCAATATTTTAAACCAAGTTTATTCTCTATCGCAATCACGATATGACCATCGGATTTCACATGCTTTTTGATAATCCGGTAGAAATCGTGAAAGGGGGTTTTCCCGCCAATATAGCTCTGCCCGTATTCGAACACGCCGATCAGGCAGACAAAATCATAATCCGTCGGCAGATCCGGCTCGATGTCCGAAAAGTTTCCCACATGGATCGTCACGTTGTCACAGTCCTGATGGCGGTAAGCGTTGATCAAGCTGCGTTTTTTCGAAAGGTCGACGCAGGTTACGCTGCCTGCCTTCTGTGCGAGGCTTCCCGTAATCGCGCCGCAGCCGGAACCGATTTCCAGCACCTTCATGCTTTTGTCAACAGGCAGCCATCCGACGATATTTTCCCGCAGGTCGGAAAGGTGGTAAAGCACCTCCCAGCTCGCCGCTTTATAGATTTCCTGGGGATATTCCCGGGGCGGGATTGTTTTTACCAGCTCCAAAAGTGCATCCTCCGACGCTCCGTCGCAGTAAAAATCCTGTTCCGGATAATGGGAATAATCCAGCACAACATTCCCGATCTTCTCTGTCCTGCCTGTCTGCATGTGTTAAATCTCCTTCACCTCAACCTGAGATTCCATATCAAAATAGCCCACCGTATCCTTGTCGGACACGACCGTAATATTCAGCACGTCATAAAGACGATGATACACTTTAAACGTATCTTTTTCATAGCCTGTCACACCCAGGGATATGAGATAGTCACCGCCCTGCAGGCGCATCTTCTGGCGGAATGTAATTTCCAGCACCTGACCCGCCTTTACACTCTCCAGAAACGTCTTTTCAAACATCGTGTTCGTTCCCGTGATCTCCACGCCCTTGATGTTTTTGATGGAAAAAGCAAAGATCGGTGCCGGAAGATCCTGACCGATTTTCACCTTCATATGCATCGTGAATTCGTCGCCCTTTAAAATTGCGGTCGTCTGCACGTCGTTTTTGTCCGTAATGTAATACGAAACAATTTCCGCCTGCTTCGTGCCGTATTCCAGTGTCTCCGGGTTGACGCCCATACGCGCCGCTTCCTGCTTCTTTTTCTGTTTGTCAAGCGCCGCCCGAACATCCCCGTCCGCCGTCAGGTCAGGTACATCCACGCCAGCCTTAGGCGTTTCGTACTGTCCCACCAGCACCTGCTTGTAGGCGTCGATCATGTCTTTGGGCGAGCCTTCTCCGAGCTTTACGCCCTGATTTAACAGAATCGCACGGTCGCAGTATTTGCTGATCGCGCTCAGATCGTGGCTGACGAACAGGATCGTCTTGCCTTTTTTCTTGAATTCCTCGAATTTTCGATAGCATTTTGCCTGGAAAAATACGTCGCCAACCGAAAGTGCCTCATCGACGATCAGGATTTCCGGGTCGATATTGATGGCAACTGCAAATGCCAGTCGGACAAACATACCGCTGGAATAGGTCTTTACCGGCTGGTACACATAGTCCCCGATATCCGCAAAATCCAGGATATCCTGCAGCTTTTCATCAATTTCTTTTTCAGAAAAACCGATCATCGTTCCATTCAGATAAATATTTTCGATGCCGTTGTATTCCATGTTAAAGCCTGCGCCCAGCTCCAGCAAGGCGGAAATTCTGCCGTTTACCTGCACAGTGCCGCTCGTCTCATGTAATACGCCGGTGATAATCTTTAAAATCGTCGATTTGCCGGAGCCGTTCGTGCCAATAATGCCGACAGTCTCTCCTTTATAAATGTCCAGACTGACATCCTTTAATGCGTAATGCGGCGTGGAAAGTTTCTTTTTTGTCAGTCCCAGGGATTCGATCAGACGGTCCCGGTTTCTGCGGTACAGCTTGTATACTTTGCTCACCCTGTCCACATGAATTGCCAGTTCTTTTTGTTCCATAACCAGTTTTCCTTTACATGATATCCGCAAAATGAATCTTGAGTTTCTTGAAAATCAGCGCACCAATGCCAAACAGCACCACCGTGATAATCCAGAAATAAACCGTGGAGTAAAAATCCTCCCAGAACCACTGTTTTCCGTATACAGCGCTTCTGTAGCCCTCCACAATGTATACAAGCGGATTGATTTTCACGATCATCTGAAGCTTCATCGGAAAATCATTGATATTCCACAGCACCGGAGTTGCCCACATACCGACCTGCAGAAAGATATTGACAATGGACTGCAGATCCCTGAAAAAGATGACAACCGAGCAGGTCGTATAACTGAGTGCCAGTACAAAAACGAACATGCAGAAGCTGTAATAAAATACCTGCAGTGTATACAGGCTCGGATAATAGCCGTTCAATGCTGCCACGATCAGTAAAACCAGCACGAAAAACGCATGAATAAATGTCGCTGCAATAATCTTGATAATCGGCAGGATACTGATTTTGAATACGACTTTTTTTACCAGGTAATTATATTCCAGCAGCGATACCATTGCGCTGGTCAGGGCTTCGGAAAAATAAAACCAGGGCACCAGTCCCGCTGTCAGAAACAGGATATACGGAACACCTTCTACGCCTCCGGAGGCATAACCAGTCCGGTTCGGGAAAATAATCACGAAAACAACCCAGTACATCGCAACTGTGATGACCGGCTGCACCATCGCCCAGAACGCTCCCATATAAGAGCCTGCGTAGCGCTTTTTGAAATCGCTCTTTGCCAGTTTCCAGATCAGCCTGCGGTTCTGGTATAATTCCACCGGCAGCACCGTGATCTTATCGTATAACCGGATAAAGGCAATGACCGCCGCCACGATCAGCACGCAGGCAATCACTTTTTTCAGCAGCTCATCCTGCGGATTGGCAAGGGGATTATGATAAACAAGGATAATAACGGCAAGAATCGCCATCACCGCAGTGAATATGGCGATTCCTGTTTTTTTATTCAGTCTCTTCATTTATTTCTGCTTTCTGTAAATTCGGCAAAAGAGCCCCACTTTTTATCTTTGTCAGACAAGGTCAGTTCCATTCCTTCCGGAATCGGCCATTCTACGCCGATCTGGGGATCGTTCCATGCCAGACCGCCTTCGTCGTTGGGATGATAGAAGTCGGTGCACTTATAAGCAAATTCCGCATAATCCGACAGCACTACAAAGCCGTGTGCGAAATTCTTGGGGATAAAGAACTGCTTTTTGTTCTCTTCGGAAAGCAGCACACCGTACCACTGACCATAGGTTTTGGAGCCGGGACGTAAGTCAACCGCAACGTCAAACACTTCGCCGCGAATCGCTCTCACCAGTTTGTCCTGGGGGTAATTGATCTGGAAATGAAGCCCCCGCAGAACGCCTTTTTTGGATGCGGACTGGTTGTCCTGTACGAAAACCTGATCGATGCCGGCTTCCTTGTAATCGTTGTAGTTATAAGTCTCCATGAAGTAACCGCGGGCGTCGCCGAACACCTGGGGGGTGATCACCTTAAGACCTTCGATATGACATGTTTCTACTGAAATTTTTCCCATTTTTCTATTCTCCTGTTCCGTTTTTAAAGTCCGTTTGCGACCTCTACGAGATATTTGCCATAGTTGGTTTTCATCAGCGGCTCCGCAAGCTTTAAGAGCTGCTGTTTATCGATAAAACCTCTGCGGAACGCGATTTCCTCAATGCAGGAAATGTACATGCCCTGACGCTTCTGTACCGCTGCGACGAAATCTGCCGCATCCAGCAGTGCATCGTGGTTGCCGGTATCGAGCCATGCAAAGCCTCTGCCCAGCGTCTCCACCATCAGCGTCCCTCTGCGCAGATATTCGTTGTTGATCGAAGTGATTTCGATCTCGCCTCTTGCAGACGGCTTTACGTTGCGGGCGATTTCCACAACGTCGTTATCATAAAAATACAGTCCGGGAACTGCGTAGTTGCTCTTGGGATGCTCCGGCTTTTCCTCGATGGAAAGCGCTTTGCCGTTTTCATCGAATTCCACCACGCCATATTCTCTGGGATCGCGGACAAAATAGCCGAAAATCGTCGCACCCTTTTCCCGCTCCGCGGCCTGACGCAGCACTCTGGAAAAGCTCTGTCCATAGAAAATATTGTCGCCCAGAACGAGGGCAACGCTGTCGTTTCCGATGAAATCCGCGCCGATCAAAAATGCATCTGCCAGTCCGCGGGGCGTCTCCTGAACCGCGTAGGACATCGAAAGTCCCAGCTGCTCGCCTGTACCGAACAGTTCTTTAAAAGCAGGCAGATCCCTGGGCGTGGAAATAATCAGAATCTCCCGGATGCCCGCCAGCATCAGTGTGGAGAGTGGATAATAAATCATCGGTTTGTCGTAAACCGGCATAATCTGTTTGGATACCGCCTTGGTCAGCGGATAAAGGCGGGTTCCGGAGCCGCCTGCAAGAATGATACCTTTCATAGATTCCTCCATTCCTATGCGTTCATTCGCCTGTATGAAAAACATTTTGCTTTACAGGATCGCTCCGGCGGCACTGTTCTACTGCCGTGCGCTCCTGCCCAGATGCGCCAAAAGGGGAACGGTGTCGCGCGCCGTCCCCATTCTGGTATACAAAGCCCTGTTTTTCTCGGTCTGTCCGGCATTTTCCTCCCGGCAGTCCGGAAATTTCTCAGGCTTTGTACATTTCGTTATAATATTTCTGGTAGTCGCCGCTGGTTACGCGCTCCATCCAGTCTTCATGCTCGAAGTACCATGCAATGGTCTTTTTAATGCCTTCCTTGAACATCGTCTCCGGATACCAGCCGATCTCTTTCTTAATCTTGTCGGGAGCGATCGCGTATCTTCTGTCGTGTCCCTTACGGTCTGCTACATAAGTAATCAGATCCTTGCTGACAAGCGCCTTGCGCGGGTCGTCGTCTGCAAGCATCTCCTGCAGGGTCTCGATAATGATTTCGATGATCTGAATGTTCTGTTTTTCGTTATGACCGCCTACATTGTAGGTTTCGAACAGTCTGCCCTGCTCCTGCACCATGTCGATGGCCTTTGCGTGGTCTTCGACATACAGCCAGTCGCGGACGTTCTTGCCGTCGCCATATACCGGAAGCTTCTTGCCGTGCAGCGCATTGTTGATGATCAGCGGAATCAGCTTTTCCGGAAACTGGTAAGGGCCGTAGTTATTAGAGCAGTTTGTGATATTTGCAGGGAAATGATAGGTATCCATATACGCTTTTACAAGCATATCAGATCCTGCCTTGCTGGCAGAATACGGGCTGTGGGGCGCATAGGGGGTTGTCTCATAGAAATAGCCGCCGTCTTCGCTCAAAGAGCCGTATACTTCATCCGTCGAAACATGCAGGAATTTCTTGCCCGGCTTAAAGGTGCCGTCCGGAAGCTCCCACGCGTTCTTTGCGCAGTTTAACATCACGGCAGTACCCAGCACGTTGGTCTGTACGAATACCTCGGGATTCCTGATGCTTCTGTCTACATGGCTTTCCGCTGCAAAATGCACCACGCGGTCAATATCGTTTTCTGCAAAGATCTTTGCAATCGCTTCTTTATCGCAGATATTTGCTTTTACAAAGGTATAGTTATCGCGGTTTTCAATGTCTTTTAAGTTCTCGAGATTGCCCGCATAGGTCAGCGCATCCACATTGATGATGCGGATTTCGTTGTCATACTTGCGGAACATATAGTGAATGTAATTGGAACCGATAAACCCCGCTCCTCCGGTAACAAGATAGGTTCTCATGCCTCTTCTCCTTTTCGATTCTGCGCAAAAGGACGCAAAATCCCATAATCCTGATTTTTTTCCAGTGTACCATATTTTCCGTGTTTTTCCAACAGGAAAATACAGCTGATATCAGTAACCCATATAGCTTACGTTTAAGTCAACATTTCCTTTGATTCCTGCAATCGACCCTCTCGACGAATACTGCCACATCTCGTAACGTCCTCCATAGGTCGGTGCAGCAACATACTGTGCCAGCCAGATCTTGCAGCCGCCAAGGGCGCCTGTATTGATCTTTTCCGTCAGCCAGTTTTTGTTCGCATACAGGCCCGGCGTGTAGCCGCTGTTACGGATCGTCTGGCAGAATGCGTTGATGACAGACGTTCGCGCCGCTTTGGAAATTCCGTCTGCGCGCCCGTTCGCGCTCTCCACGTCAATATAGACAGGATAAGTGATTCTGTATTTTTTAATCAGGGAAAGCGTCATGGAGGCCTCTTCGACCGCTTCCACTTCATTCACCGCCTGGCTGAAGAAATAAATACCGACCTTCAGACCTGCCGCCGTCGCGCCCTGAATATTGCTCTTAAACTTCTGATCCTCGACCAGCACGCCCGAAGCCGAGCCGCGATAGCCGCAGCGCAGGATGACGTACTGTACGCCGGAGTTTTTGACTGCGTTCCAGTCGATATTGCCGTTGTGTTTGGAAATGTCAATTCCCATCACAGTTCCCGTATTTAAGCTGCCGTCCCCATTGAACGTGTATTTCACGCCCTGGATCACCTGTTCGCCGGTAACAGCAGTTCCGTTTTTGTCATAGAAAAAGCGTTTTCCGTCGATCGTCTGCCACCCGGTATACCGATATTCCACATTCGCTTTTTTGCGGTAAAATTTGTCTTTGGTATAATAATCCGCCGTCGTTGCCTCACGGTAGGTATCCCCGTCCTTGCAGTACAGCTGGTTGCCGTTTTTATCTTTCAATAAGGTCTTTGTATCGCCGCGGTTTATCTTTTTCTCCGTCACCTTCACGGTGCTGATTCCGCTCTCTACGTTACTGCCGTCCTGCGCGACCGCTTTGATCTTCGCTTCTCCGGCTTTTACGCCTTTTACCGTTCCCTTATCATCCACCGAGACAAACTCTTTTCCGGAAACGATTTCCCAGCGAACGGACTTGTTCGCTGCATTGTCCGGCGATACCGTTACAGAAAGGGAAACAGTCTGTCCGACCTCAACCGTTGCAGAGCCTGAGATCGTGATCTTCTTGACCTTTATCTCCTCCGGCTTGGTTTCCGGCGTTTTCGTCGGCTCTGTCGCTGCAGTGCTGCTTTCGGTTGCAGATTCGCTTTCCGAAGGCTTTGTACTTTCACTCTCGGATGGCTTCGTGCTCTCGCTTTCCGTCGGCTTGCTGCTTCCGGATTCCGATTCGCTCTCCGAAGGCTTTGTACCTTCACTCTCGGACGGCTTTGTGCTTTCGCTCTCGGAGGAAGACTCGCTCTCCGAAGGCGGCGTGTTCTCGCCCTCTGCAGGGGATTCCTCCCTGGGCTGATCAAAAACGGTGATCTGCGTTTCCTTTGCAAAATATGCGTATTTTATCTCCGGCTCCAGAAGTCTTGCCTGGGCAGGCTCCGGGATATCGGACTTGCCGACCTCTTCATATTCCTGTCCGTTTCCTGCCGGTGTTTTGGTGGACGCAACCCATTCCACAGTATCCTGCAGAACCGATTCCACTGCCGGTGCAATCGCGGTATCCTCTTTCGCCACGTTGATCTCCGACTCCTTTTTGATCTCGTCCGTCACGTCGACCTTTTTATACTCGATCTTGTCCTTTACCGTCACTCGCCCGGAAATTCCGGCTGCTTTTCTGCCGCTGATTTCATCCGGTCCGGTCACGGTAACGACGTAATCGCCTGCTTTTAAGTCTTTTAAATAAATTATGCCGTCCTTGTCGTCATCCTTTGCGTTCTGGCTCGACGCGCCCTCCAGCTTTACGGTAAAAGGTTGATTTCCTATCAGCTTACCGGAGTTTTTGTCCGCAAATTTAATTTTCATATCCTTCTGCATCGAAGACAGCTTTAAAATAACGTCGACATTGGCTTCCAGATCCTTTTCCTCATATCCGGTTTCAGTTTCCGTCTCCGTCGTCTCTTCTTCGGAAACCTCCTCCGGGGCATTCTGCGCTGCGACAGCGACCGCCGACAGAACCTCTTCCCCGGACATCCCGATCGCTTCCAGATTTTTCCCGACTGCAGCCACCGCCTCCATCTGCTTATTCTGCTCGTTTCGTCCCAGATACATCGATGTCGTAAACGCTGCCGCTGCCAAAACCAGCACGCCCGTCAGAGCAATCGCAATATCCAGCGCCGCCATCGGCTCTTTTCTGGCAGACCGGTGTTTTCGATTTCTGCCGGATGCTGCGGTCGATGCGGACGCAGAGCGCTTTACAGTGCGGTTCTGACTGCTTTTTTCATGAAAGGTCTGACTGCTTTTTTCATGAAAGGTCTGACTGCTTTTTCCGGCAGGCTTTTTCACGCGGCGTTTATTGCTGTGCGCTGCTGTTTTGCCGGATACCTCGTCCCAGTCGTCGAGAAATTCTCTATCGTCCCGGTTCGACTTTTTCCGCTCGGGAATACGTTCTGCGCGCTGCGCCTTTTTTTTCTGTTCTGATACGCTCTTTCTATCTTTTATCCCATGGGGAGCCGCTTTTTTGGCACTTCCCGTTTTTTTCTTCTTATGCTGTTCCTCCACTGATTCCCTCCTGCCAGCTTTCCTGTCGAAAATTGTAAACGTTTTTTCGTTGTGTATTTTTTGTCTAAATGGCACAATATGTTTATCCGGACAAAGACTTTTGTCACCCAAAAGAAAGGAGTTACGCTTATGATGTACATCCATTATTGCCGTCACTGTAAACGAATCCACATGCTGAACGGGCACAAAAAATACTGTCCCGCCTGCCGCGGCCATTTAAATGAACTCAAGATTTCCTATCTGAAATATGTCAATCTCGCCCCGGCAGACCGACGTGCCTTCCGCGACCGTCTGGGTGATCCGGCGGAGCTTGCCGCCTGCACTGCAGATGTGCGCCGCTCCTACGATTATGCAAAATGGCTGCAGCTGACCTCAAAGGTAGAACACAGCCATTCCCAGAACTATGCAGCATATTCCCACTAATTTGCGGGCAGTCAGCTTTTCATGAAAAAACACCGCACCGCAGACCGGAACCAATACATAGCCCAGCGAATCAATGACAGGGGCGTTGAAAAAATCCACGCCCCGAAGTCCCATAATACTTAAAAACACGGAGCCGAACATCAAAATATAACCCGTGATGACCCACGGATTCAAATATTCCCGAATCCAGCTGTCATAATGATGCAGGGCGCCTTTTTTTAATAAAACCTGGGAAACCGCCGCCACAAGCACGGAGCCGATCAGAAAGAAGTAATGATAATCAATCATGATTTTCCTGCTCCTTTCCTCCGTTGATAATCAGCGTCCCGGCAAGCACCAGTCCGACGCCGATGAGTTTTTTCACCGTAATCTGCTCCCCGAACAGTAATACCGCCCACAAAAGTGACCACAAAAGCGCCATCGCCCGATTCGCATACGCCACAGACAGTTCCACCCGTTTGATGACCTGCTGCCAGCAAAGCGCGTAGATGCCCAACACTCCGATTTCTGCTCCGTAGAGCAGCAAAAATGTCCATCCTTTTCCGCTCTCCGCGGACTGCGCCGCGATTTTGCTGATGACCGTGGAGCTGGTGTAGATCAGCACGACAAGCTGCAGGATGGCAAAATCCCGTAAATTCAGTTTCTTTTTCATATAAAAGCGTCCCTTGTTTTTCTTTTCGTCCTAGTATATCATCTTTCTCACGGATTAGGAAGCATTTCCTAATACTCCAGTGTCATTTCATGAACCGGTTTTTCTCCGTTTGCGTCCAGAAACATATAAATCTGCAGTTTTCCGTTTTCTCCGTCTGGCACCGCAAATGTTGTCCCTTCCTGCGAAATCGTCTCGCCGATCAAAACGCCCTGCCAGTCATCCGTTCCATCTGGCTGCCGGAACGCCGATATATAAAAACCATTCAGATCGCACTCCGCTTTCAGGGTAACGGTTTTGCCGTTTTCATCCGTGTTTGACAATACAGACAAATAAGGCAGCCACAGATCCGGATTTTCCAGACTTCTTTCGACCAGCTCATACACAAAAACATCTGCATCCACGTCAATCAGATCCGTTTCTCCCTGTGCGACATAGACATCCTGAAACGCATGCTGCAACACCTTCGACAGTCTCACCCCGAAAGAATCTCTCCGAATTGCAAGCTTCAGATTGCTTCCGCTGTTCTGATGAAACTCCATATACGATTCGCCCTGATTTCCATCCTCAACTTCATAGCCGCTCAACTGATATTCCCTATCACCATTCGGAATGCTGACATTTAACATATTTGCAAGATCGCCACGTGAAATCTCCGATAGCTCTGCAGGCACTTCCGAAAGCTCCGGCATTTCCACTTCCAGCTTCTCTGCCAGCGCTTTCGCACCGATATAAGCTCCGGGATTTCCCCAGTGCGTATCCAGTTTGCTGTAAATCCACATATCACTATCTACTTTGGCTTCCATCAGCTCCTCATACGGCCAGACAACCGAAATATCCGTATGTTCTTTCAAATAATTTATCAGCTGAAACGCCTCTGTTTCGTCGGTAACAACCGTTTCTGATTCCGGCAGCTTTTCCCGGTAAATTGTCTCTTTGTTCGGTGCAAGAAAGAAAATAAATTTCTTTCCCCTGCTCTGTACCCAGCGCTGCACAAGCGTCAGCTGTCCTGCAATTTTTTCAAGATCGCCTTCCGATAAAAGTCGCTGTCCTGTCGACTGTTCCACCGGATTTGTCCCTCCTGTAAAAAACAGCCATCCATCTTTTCCAATCAGGACATTTTCATTGGACGAGTCCCGAAATGCAAACAAATCCAGTCCGCTGTTTAACGAAATCAACTGATTCCTCCACGGAATATTGTCGTTAAAATACGTCTCATACTGCTGTGGAAATTGCGCATATTCTTCCAGGGAAATTTTCGGCATTTCCGTCACTTCCCGGTTTTCATAATTTTGCGTATCTACAGAATTTTTCAGAAAAAACCAGCTGACAAACGGACTTTCAAATAACAGTCCAAATATCAGAATCCATAAAATTTCTTTCTTTTTCATCCGTGTTCCTTTCCTGTTTAAAACCTGAAATAAATAAACGGATTATAGGTATTTCCAGCCAGCGCCGCCAGGCTCAACACGCCAAGGATTGCACACCATACCGCTTCTCCAATGGAATACTTCCAGCGTTTCGTTCCCGGTATCTGCTGCCATATTTTCTGAATAAAACCGCATCCCAAAAGCCCGACAATCAACATCACAAACGCTCTGTGGTCTACAATATTTTGTAAAAGTACATCCGTCTGTAAATACTTCCACGGACAGATCATGCGGACCATCATTCCCCCTGCCTGGGCAAACGTGTCTGCCCGGAATAAAACCCATCCAAACAGTGCTGCCAGAAACGTATAGCTCCATCCAATCACCGGGTATTTTCCCAGAATTTTCTTAAATCCCAATCGTTCAATCACCTGAAGCACTCCGTAATAAACGCCCCAGAGCACAAATGTCATTCCCGCGCCGTGCCACAGCCCTGTCACTAAAAAAACGATCATCAGATTCATGTATGTCCGTACCGCACCTTTTCTGCTCCCTCCAAGCGGAAAATACAAATATTCCCGAAACCATGTTCCTAAGGAAATGTGCCAGCGTCGCCAGAATTCCTGCACAGATTTCGACAGATACGGATAATTAAAGTTTTCCGGAAAATCAAAGCCAAACAGCTTTCCGAGCCCAATCGACATATCCGAATACCCCGAAAAATCATAGTAAATCTGAAGCATATACATTCCTGCTGCCAGCCATGCAAAAGTTCCGGTTACCTCTGACAGCTCCATCGCATAAATGCTGTCCACGCACTGTCCGAGAACATTTGCAATCAGCACCTTTTTCCCCAGACCATACAGAAAACGCCGAATTCCTTCCATCGCCTTTTGGGTGCTGTGCGTCCTGCTTTCCAGCTGTCGGTCAATATCCACATACCGCACAATCGGTCCTGCAATCAACTGTGGGAAAAAGGAAATATAAAGCGCCAGATTGAGGATATTTTTCTGGACAAGATATCTTCCCCGGTACAGATCAATTACATATGACAGAATCTGAAACGTAAAAAAAGAAATTCCAATCGGAAGCGGAATATTCTTTTCCGGAAACGTCGTTCCGAAACAACTGTTGACCAACCCAATAAAAAAATCATAGTATTTGAAAAATCCGAGCAACGCAAGATTTCCGACAACATTTACTGCCAGCAAAATCCCGTCAATTTTCCGAAACCGGTCGATCAAAAGCCCTGTTCCCCAGTTGAAAAAAATCGAAAACAGCATCAGCAAAATATAGACCGGTTCCCCCCAGGCATAAAAAAGCAAACTCGATATCAGCAGCAGGATATTTTTACATTTTGACGGAACAATATAATATCCAGCAACAACCACCGGCAAAAAGAGCCATAAAAATAATAATGATGAAAAAACCATCCTACCGTTTCTCCCTTTTCGTTCTTTCGATATTTCATGTATGCTTTAGTATAACATGAGATGCTTTATATGAATATTGTTAAGATTCTTAAATTATTTTGAATCTTTTGACCCCTGTCTGGACAGTTGTGTGGCTGAATGCTAAGATGAATGTATCAAAACGACTTTTTACCGGTCAAAATTGACAGTAAACCATAAGGAGTTCAGATTTTTTATGAAAGAAAATAATTCTACCGTAGAAAACAGCAGACCAAATCAGCATTCAAAACATACCCATTCCCATACAAAAAGCCGTAAAAGGAGGCGTCGTTCTTCCAGCTCCGGGCGTCCGTCCGGACATGTGATTTTCGTCATCGTCTTTTCTATCATCCTCGTTGTAACGATTGTCCGGCTGTTTCTCTGGAACCGCGGCCGTCAGTCCGATTATGACCCAAATGAAACGACTACAGAGTTCGATGTTGAGGTTATGGATTATCTCCAGCCTCTCGATCCGGAAATGCTCGAAGGACATGAGGATGATGGGGTAACCACCGTTCTTGCCCTCGGAAACGACCTTCTGTCCGATGATCGCTCCGACACCGGTCTGGCTGCCCTGATGGAAAAATCCGCAAATGCCACCATTTTAAACGCCGCGTTTCCCGGAAGCTCCATTTCCATGAAGCATCAGGAATTTGACAACAGCTATCCGCTGGATGGCGTCAGCCTTTACTGGGTTGCAGCTGCTCTGCTCAACCAGAATTTCGACCTGATGGACGTCATCGTCCCGCAGATGAATTCCGAAGCTGCCGCGCAGGCGCTCGAAACTTTAAAGAGCGTTGACCTTTCCAAGGTGGACGACCTCGTGATCCTCTATGACCTGCAGGACTACAGGGATGACCGCACGGTTTACGACGAGGCAAACGATAAAAACCTGACGACCGTTTACGGTGCTTTAACTGCGACAATCAAGCTTTTTCAGGAGCAATGCCCGCATATCCGCATTTATCTGCTCTCCCAGCCCTACGGCACCTTCACGGATGCAAACGGCAAAACCATCGATATCGACCGCGATGATCTCGGCAACGGCACGATGGTCGATTACCTCAACTGGGAAGTCGAAGCCTGCCGCAAAAACGGCGTATCCTTTATTGACAACTACTACGGTGCGATCACAATGGAGGATACCGACTGCCTGACGGACGGATATCATCTGAACCAAAAGGGCCGTGAAAAAATCGCAGAGCGGTTTGGGAAAGTATTTAAACAGTAAAATAATTTTGAATTGAAGATTGCATTAAAATAAAACCCAGGAGGCTGTGCACTTGAGATGCGTAGCCTCCCGGGTTGGTTGTTTTATGGTTTTATACTTTTAACTTGTCCGGCATCTGATCATGCCGTTGTCCGATATGCCGTCCGGCGCTGTGTTCATCCACGCTCTGTCTTCTGATAAAACGCGATCATCAGCGGCATCGTATAAATGATCGGGAACGCGTATCTTGGCTGCCCCTGAATCTGAGGTGCCAGTAATACAAACAGGAAAGAAATCAGCGCAGGAAGCATCACAACGAATGCTTTTTTATTTTTCTCCAGCCTGACAAAATGCAATAATACAAACATCAGAATTACATAAAAAGCCACATTGCTGAACATTCCGATCACCGGCGCTGTCGTCAGCAGGCTGTATAGTTTCACTGCAATATTCGACACGCCTTCCATTTTTTCAGGGATTTGGAAATTCAGCCAGCTGTAATACTCTTTATCATATTCCAGGTCAGAACCAACCAGGCAATTTTTATTGTAAACCACGTTATCCGCATAAGGCGCAAATACATAATAATTCTGATTCCACGTTGCTTCCACATAGCATAGCGGATGCCTAAAAAACTCTTTCATCCACACTTTGAAATATGCCACAAGATCCCCCGTCGAACCGGAACGATAGGTTGTTTTTACCGGATCAGCAGTCATCGGCTCATAGATTTCCGCCAGAGAATCATAATCCAAAACCTTTGCAATAACCTCGCGCTCTTCACCCGGTATCTCATCGCCATATTCCTTTACATAGCGTGCGGTCTGTTGAAACGGCAAGGAAAACATTTCTTTGGGAGAATCCTTTTCCACATGATAAACCTGTGTAATAATTCCTTCCACTGCAAATACCAGAAGAAACGGCAGGATGACAATAGCCACTTTTCTCCCTATAACTCTCCGTGTCCGCTTTTTCTTCCAAAACATTTGTACACAGATGACAACTGTCACAACCAGATACAGATAAATTCCGTTTTTCCGACATAAAATCATCAGCGCTGCTGCCACAATCCAAAGTACATTTTGGACAGCCTGATTCCAAAATTGCTCTTCCTCCAGCATCCATTCTGCCATCAGACAAGCCAGCAACACTAAAAAAGCAGTATAGAGATAATCTTTGATCGGAAATGCAGCATATCCTGTAAAATACGGTGCAATACAATAAACCGCAAAGGTCAGCGTTCTAAGCCAGACAGCTGTATTCCAGCGCTTCATCAGTTCCAGTGTCCATGCAAGAACAGCAGACATAATCAGGGACTGCATCAGTACAAACAAAAACAAACCGACATTCGGACTTCCGAGTTTTACGGCAAGTCGAATAAAACTACCAAATAGCCAGGTATGGAAAATCGGCTGAGCTGTCGTATATGTTTCAAATCCATAATAATATCGCAGCTGTGCCCAGTTATCATAGCTCATAGCACCAGGATATCTTAAAATCAGATGAATAAGCCACACAAACACCAGGATGCCCCAGGTCATCCAAAACGAATATTTCTGATACGCTGTTCCCCATTTTCCAGTTTTCTCTGTAGCGGTTCCTACATTCTCATTTTTTTGCCGCAATATGTAATGCACCCCTTCGATCGCATACAGATAAAAGAAATACATCCCCAGAAGTAATACAACACTGCGCAGCCTGTTGATCTGAAATGAATACAAAAGCGAAAGATTTCCACCGTACCAGTATGCCATACCTCCTGTATACATCATTGCCAGAAAAGCTGCCAAACCAATATGTTTTTTCGGCGAAAGCGTTTGTTCTTTCCGTGAAATCCATATATATCCGACAAACAATGCTGCTGTTAATACTGTCAGGAAAAATCCCTTTGTACTAATTCCAGATTCAATCTGAGCAAACAGTGCATAAAACTTTGCCAAAAGAACATTGTTGATTCCATCGATTTCATCATCTGCTACTCCAAGTTCTGTATTTAACGCAAGCGCTGTCAAAAATGCCTGCAGAAATAGCCATTCTTTGCTAAAACGACAGATTTTTCGTTTGCACCTGCCGTCCGTCGATTTCATTTTTAATTTTCCTCCTGCTCTTTCTTCTTCGCAATCTCCACCGCTTCATTCCGATACAGCTCATATGCTTCAATATCCGCGATTTTCGTCAGTCCGTTTTTTTGCGGATCGCCGGTATACGGAACACTCTTGTTCAAAATCAGATACTGGCAATTGTACTCCGTCAAAAGCGGCGAAAGCGCATCCAGATCAATCGTATCCTCCCGCATGATCTCATAAATCGGATGTGTGTCCCAGTTCCACTCCCAGGACGCCTCCAGCATTTCCCGCCCGTAGGGCATCTGCACCTCCGATGTATACTGTCGCACATAATAGATTAGCTCCTGCGGAAATACCGCCCAGACCCGCTCTTCCTCCTCCGCCGGCAGGATTTCGTTGCAGATCGCAATCACGGAATTTGGAATATGATACCGGTTCTGCGCCTTGGACAAATACGGGCTATCGTACACCGATTTTCCGGTCAGTACCAGAACCAGCGCCAGAAGGACAAAGCCGATCCGGTAATGCTTTCCAAACAACCGGATCCCCCCATAAGCGATCACCACCGCCATGGGAAGCAGCCACAAAATCCGGTAATAGGTTTCTCCCTCCCCTAACAGATTCATTACCGTCTTTGTAAACGGCAGAAAAAACAAACCCGTGATCCCCAGAGAGCCTTCTACCAGCACGACGCGAATCCGCTTTTTTTGTTCTGTAACCAGCAAATACAAAAGCGCAGCCAGAAAAAGTACCGGATACCAGCCACTGCCGCAGTAATTCTGAAAAATTGTCACAATCTCTTTCAACGCAATCTCTCCTATCGATGCAGTTTGCAGGTGTTTTGCAAACTGCCGTCTTTCCCTTACAAAACCAGCAGCAACGCCAGATAGATCACATTCGGGATGCAGCATAACGCCGTTTTCCACAAAATCGACCAGCAGCGATACCGAATTGCCGCCACAAGAGCCGTAATGCCCAACAGCATCGCTGTCAGAAACGCACCCATACTCGTCATCATCGCCGCCGCGATATGATTGACTGTAAGAAGCAGCCAGTAGGTCAGCTGCGATCCCGTTTCTTCCTGCCTCTCCTTATTTTTTTCCCGGGCACAAAGTTCCAGCATCAGCCACAGCTCCACCAGTAAGATCAGATTCGCCAGCACCGATTTTCCCTGCCAGGTCCGCGTCAGGAAAAAGGTTTCATTCGTATAGATCGAAATATTACCCCAGATCTGCATAATAGAAACCAGCGTCAGAAAAATCGGAAGCTTGACAGAGCCATCGGAAAACAGCTTTCTGCCGATCTGAACAAACACATAATAGGTCAGCGGAATAAAAATCAGCGGCAGCAGCGTATGGGCCACAATGGTCGCATGAATGCCCGTCATCCGCGCCACATAGGCAATCCACAGCGGCAGCGTCGCCAGGGCATGACGAATATCTAAGTCCGTGGAAAGTCCGGTGTAGGGACGAATCCGGTTCAATACGCCTGTCTGATCCGCCAATACAGATTGCACTACATAATACGCATCATCCCCGTCAAAGGAAGCATAGGCAAAGGCCATATACATCTGATAGCCCACCGACGCCAAAAACAGCAGCCAGAAAAGCAGACGCTCCGGATTTTGAACTGCAACGTGCTGCTTTTGCCTGTCCTGCTTCCACAAACCGCGCTCCCGCAGAAACGTCCAGATAAATCCTGCTACAGCCAGCACTGCCAGAACCGCAGTTGTCAGATACACCAGCAGGTTCATCCCATAAACTTCTTTTACCATCACCGGCACAGCGATCAGCTGAAACACCGCCAGCTCACTCAAAAAACCTGCCAGATACAGGGTCAGAATCTTTTCTCTTTTCTGCCCAATTCCTTTTGTCCAAAGTCCGCCGATCCCGACCGGGGCAATTCCAAACACAAACAGACATCCCAATGCTTTCTGCAGCATATTTTCCTCTCATTTCTGCGCACGTTTTTTTGCGCATGCCGAATTTGTGTCAAGCGCGCAGACACAAATCTCGCGATTGAAAAATTTTATTTTTCAATCTTTATTCCTCCCCATACCGCGGCGTCATGTCGTACCAGTCGTCCCAGATCGCAGGGTAATTATAACTCATCGCCAGTGTCCTGATCTCATCAAACGCCTGCCCATAATTTTCCGGATGCAGTTCATTTTCACCGGTTGCAAAGCACTCCGTGATATACCGGCAGACATTTTTATGATAATGCATATAGTCCGCATAATTGTTCAGATTACAGATAATATCTTCTTTTCCCAGAAAATTGAACACATGAACATTTTCATAGTTCAACAATCGTTCCGTCATATATTCCAGTCTGCCGATGACCGCATCCGTTTCCTTTTCCCGCGTCACATCATTCCAGAATAAAATGCTGTAAGGCGGATAGAAAATATAAAACTCCGTTTTCGGATGAGCTTCAATATAAGGCAGAATATTCTGCTGCAGATTCGTTTCTACCGCATCGTTGAAATAATCCGCCGCAAGCGCTTCCTCTTCCGGCCGTTCCTCTGCCGGCTCATAATACATCAACACGTTTGCCTTGTTATAATATTCATCCGTCCACCAGGGCTTATACAGCTCCGACCAGTCCGAAGCATCTTTTCTGTCTGCCAGCGGTCGCAGAATATAGTCCAGCAAAACATCCTTGTTCAGCAGATACGGAATGTCATTGAACACATTGTCATCATAAAGATAATCGGTAAGCGGAAACTTCGTTTCCTCCGGATCCGCCGAGAACGTGGCCTGATCCACCGCCATATATACAGCTTTTACCTGATCGCCCTTTGCATCAAATACCAGCTGCATGATATTGGATAAATCTTTCGGATAAGAACCGTTATAAGAAAGTTTCTGCGTCTTTATCCCAAGCAGCTCCTCAAACCAGTCCGTGTTAAAGCTCGCAGTCATGGAGGACCCGATTAAAATCCCATCATAATCCATATGCTTTGCAAGTCCCGGATTCTGATTTACCTGATTATCTACCAGATACGGAAACCCGGAAAGGGGCTTATGATACAGAAAAAAAGGATCCACCCAGACCACCAGTGCCATACATCCTGCAAGTCCCGCCAGAAAAATGCCCAGAAAACCGGCAAGCCAGCGCTTCGGCTGCATTTTTTTCTGCTTTTTTTCTTTTCCTTCGTTTTCTTCCATTCTAATCTCCATTCCGCAGGCGTCTTGCGCCGAAGGAATCGCGTGCGATCAATAGCTACTTTGTGACGCCTGCGGCACAAATAGCAGTGCGAAAAATAAGCGATCACGCTTATTTTTTCACACTACTCCTCAATTTAAGCCAAACATCCTCTAAAACCGATAATACAAAAAGCTGCTTACACCGCTTAATGACACCACACACCAGATCATCAAAAATGCCGTCACGAACATCGTTTTCCCATTCGGTTCAAAGCTCTTTTCCCGCTCACCTGCGTTGCGTGCAAAAAAGACGAGCCAAAGCGCCACTGCCAAAAAACCAAAGCATAAGTACAGCTCGTTTCCCGGCAGACGATCCAGATGTAAAATCTTGATCACATACCAAAACTCTTCCAAATTGAACGCCTCTGTGATCTGAACCGCCGGAGCTGCAAAGCCACCGCCGATTAACCGTCCGACAAACTCACCTGCCTGTGACAGATTTGCAGAACGGAACAGCATCCATGTAAAGTTCAAAAACAGGAAGGTCAGAGCGACGCAAAGCACATGTTGGACTGCAGAAAATACACCGGATTTTTTCGTTCCATTTTGAACATGCACATCCGCCGCACACTGCTGCCGTGGCTGCTTTAGCTGCCATGACCGGGTAATCAGATACAGCGCACCATGCAGCGCTCCCCACAGGACAAAGTTCCAGCCTGCGCCGTGCCAGATTCCACTGACCAGAAATACAATAAATAAGTTCAAATACATCCGCGCTGTACCTTTCCGGTTGCCGCCCAGCGGAATGTATACATATTTTCTCAGGAAACGGTTCAACGTAATATGCCAGCGTTTCCAAAATTCAATGATGTTGGACGCCTTGTAGGGAGAATCAAAGTTCACCGGCAGCTCCATGCCAAGCATATGAGCAATGCCCCGCCCCATATCGCAATAGCCGCTGAAATCAAAGTACAGCTGCAGCGTATAAAACAGCATTACCAGCCAGGCATCCGTGCCGGACAGCCCTGCCACATTTCCATAGCCTGCATCCACCGCCTTGCCGAAGGTATCCGCAAGCAGCACCTTTTTTGACAGCCCCAGCGCAAACAGATACAGTCCGCCTGCAAACTTTTCCCAATCCGGGCGCTGCCGACCGATTTGCCGATACTGCGGCAGCATTTCCTGCTGTCTCTTATACACATCTGACG
>ERZ1026874.98-NODE-98-length-57722-cov-19.265403_pt1 | contig 57722 bp, 77 predicted proteins | sample MGYA00380167_ERZ1026874 | MGnify/ENA primary metagenome ERZ1026874 (study PRJEB33269, sample SAMEA4719803) | human gut metagenome | biome: human-associated habitat; feature: organic feature; material: feces | place: Cameroon | collected 2013-10 ...
GCACCAGCCTCCGACTCCATTTCCTGGATAGAAACTCGCTGACCGAAGAGGTTCTTGCGACCCTTGGCAGCCCATTCATCTACGTGCTCAGCCATCGGAGATGACGGAGTGATAGGATAGATAGCAGCAACCTCTGTGAACATGTAGCTCACGTGAGCGGCAGCTGTGTTACCATCACATGTGATAAACTTTTTTTCTTTAGCCATTTTGTTATAAAATAAAAAATGTTAGTGTATTTTGTTTTAGTATAATAATCCGAACATCCACAAGGGAATGTAGTTGTCGTGTCCTACAGTAGAATTGTAGACAGCATAGAGAATGTCGGGGGCATTGCGTTGCCTTGCCGAATGGGTGCCGTCAACAATCTTGAATTTCAACCGCTCGTCCACGATATAGTAAGCATCCTTGTTGCCCTGATTCACCTTATGGTCCTTCCACACCAAGTTAACGAAAAACGTTTCCATAGCATCTTGTGTGTTAGCCACAATGGGATAGATAGCATACATCAGATTCGGGTTATACATCATCACCTTAGAGGGCTTCTTGGGGAAATCGTCGCCCACATGGTAAATCATGTTGATAAGACGCGCGTCCGACAGATACTTGATGTAGTTCATCACGGTGGCACGACTTGTCTCGATATTGCTGGCAAGATTGCTTATGTTTGGAGCCTTAGGTCCCTCAACGGCAAGAAGATAGAACAGTTTCTTTATCTTGGTGAGATACTTCAGCTCTATCTGCTTGATGAGCAAAATGTCGACCTCGGTCATCATGTTCATTGTCTTCAGCAGGTTCTCCTCGAAGTTGCGATGCTCGCGGAAGAAGGGATAAAAACCATGATGAAGATAATTGGTGAAATGCGACTGAATGTCAATCTGCTGAGCAAACTCATTGGCAATATCGACGTGTCGCTCAAGAATGTCGTCAAGAGTGTGTTTAGCGAAGTTCTTGCCAGTGAGCAGGTTGAGATACTCGCGGAATGAGAATCCCCTGAGATTGTAGCTCTTTACTATTCCGCCCAATTCGGGGTTTTCCTCCTTCAAGCGCATCACACTCGACCCAGTGAACACAATCTTAAGTCCTGGACACTGGTCGTAGCACTGGCGAAGCTCGCTGCTCCAATCCTGCTGTTTGAACACCTGGTCGATAAGCAGAACCTTACCTCCGCGCGCGTAGAAATCGGCTGCAAAGTCGGCTATGCCACGTCCTTGGAAGTAGAAGTTGTTCATGTTCACATACAGGCAGCGGCGGTCGTCGGCAGCAAAGTTCTCCTTGGCGTATTGCAACAGAAACGTGGTCTTTCCAATACCACGAGTACCCTTAATGCCAATAAGGCGGTCGTTCCAGTTGATCTCGTCCATGAGATCTCGTCTAACTGGAGCGTCCGTATGCTCAACGAGGTATTTGTGTGTCTTGAAGAAAGCTTCCATTTTTTGTGTGACTGTTGTTTAACTTTGCAAAGGTAATATTTATTTCTTTATTTGCAAACTCTATATTACAAAATCTTAGATTTTTTGTTTTTTTTACATTCTCACGAGTTATGACTACCCTATAATGACGAGGTAAAAAAATAATTAGCTAACTTTGCAATGATTTACACAATAAATCATGCAATCTCGACATTATAATATATAAAGAACAAAACGCAATAAAAACAATATGGAAGTAATAAAAACTGATATTGAGGGAGTGGTAATCATCGAGCCACGCATATTCAAGGATGCGCGAGGCTATTTCTTCGAGAGTTACTCACAACGAGAGTTTGAAGAGAAAGTGGGCAAGGTGGACTTCTGCCAGGACAACGAGAGCATGTCGTCGTATGGAGTGATGCGCGGACTGCATTTCCAGCGTCCCCCATTCACACAAAGCAAACTGGTGCGTTGTGTAAAGGGCCGCGTGCTTGATGTGGCTGTCGACATACGCAAGGGAAGCCCTACATACGGAAAGCATGTGGCTGTGGAGCTCTCAGAGGACAACCACCGCCAGTTCTTCATTCCGAAGGGGTTTGCTCACGGCTTTGCAGTATTGAGCGATGTGGCTGTGTTCCAATACAAATGCGACAACTTCTACCATCCGGAGGCAGACGGAGGCATATCCATACTCGACGACTCACTGGGCATCGACTGGCGCATACCTACCGACAAGGCCATACTCAGCGAGAAAGACACCAAGCATGTTATGCTGAAGGACTTTGACTCTCCTTTTTAATAAACCTTACAGATAAAACCAATACATCATGAATATACTCATAACTGGAGCCAACGGACAACTCGGACACGAGATGCAACGTGTGGCAAAAGAAAGCAACGACAACTATATCTTCACAGATGTGGCTGAGGGATACGAGAACCTCGACATCACAGACCTCGAAGCCATACGCAAAATGGTGAAGGCGAACAATATTGAAATCATCGTCAACTGTGCCGCCTATACAAATGTAGACCGCGCAGAATCAGACTTCGACACTGCCAACCTCATCAACAACACGGCAGCAGGCAATCTCGCCACAGCAATGAAGGAGGTGGAAGGCACACTGATACACGTGTCAACAGACTATGTGTTCCAGGGCGACCGCAACATTCCATGCCGCGAAGACTGGCCTACCAACCCACTCGGAGTATACGGAAAAACAAAACTTGCAGGCGAGAAGGCTATAGAGGCCACCGGATGCCAACACATCATCCTGCGCACGGCTTGGCTCTACTCGCAATGGGGCAAGAACTTCGTGAAGACTATGCAGAGCCTAACAGCATCGAAGGACTCGCTCAAGGTGGTGTTCGACCAAGTGGGAACACCCACCTTTGCCGGCGACCTTGCCGACGCCATAGCCCACATCATCAACACCCGACAACTCGACAAGACGGGCATCTACCACTTCTCCAACGAGGGCGTATGCTCATGGTTCGACTTCGCCAAGATTATCTGCGAACTGTCGGGCAACACATGCGACATACAGCCTTGCTATAGCGAGGAGTTTCCAAGTCCCGTGAAGCGTCCGCACTTCTCCGTGCTCGACAAGTCGAAGCTGAAAAGCACATTCGGCATAAGAGTGCCTTACTGGACCGACTCGCTGAAGAAGTGCATCAAGCAACTTGCTGACAACAACTAACCATTATAAATTTTAAATCATAAACAACTATGAGAACAATCATCATCACTGGAGGAGCCGGATTCATCGGCTCACACGTAGTTAGACTATTCGTCAACAAGTACCCCGAATATCATATCATCAATCTCGACAAATTGACGTATGCGGGAAACCTCGCCAACCTCAAGGACATAGAGAACCGCGACAACTACACATTCGTAAAGGGCGACATCTGCGACTTCGAGCTCGTAATGCGCCTGATGCAGGAACACCACGTCGACGGCATCATCCACCTTGCTGCCGAGAGTCATGTCGACCGCTCTATCAAGGACCCCTTCACCTTCGCACGCACCAACGTGATGGGCACACTCACTCTGCTGCAGGCCTCAAAGCTCTACTGGGAGTCGCTGCCCGAGAAATACGAAGGCAAGCGTTTCTACCACATCTCTACCGACGAGGTGTATGGCGCGCTGGAGCTTACACATCCTGAAGGCATCGAGTCGCCATTCACAACCAAGGCTTCGAGCAGCCACCACCACGCTTATGGCGAAGACTTCTTCACAGAGGACTTGAAGTACAACCCCCACTCGCCCTACTCTGCCTCAAAGGCTTCGAGCGACCATTTCGTGCGTGCCTTCCACGACACATACGGAATGCCAACCATCGTGACCAACTGCTCCAACAACTATGGCCCATATCAGTTCCCCGAGAAGCTCATTCCGCTCTTCATAAACAACATTCGCCACCGCAAGCCACTGCCAGTATATGGCGAGGGACTGAACGTGCGCGACTGGCTATATGTTGAGGACCATGCACGCGCAATCGACCTTATCTTCCATGAGGGAAAAATAGCCGACACCTACAACATCGGCGGTTTCAACGAGTGGAAGAACATCGACATCATACACGTGCTCATCAAGACTGTAGACCGACTCTTGGGACGCAAGGAAGGTGAGGACCTCAACCTCATCACACACGTAACCGACCGTATGGGCCACGACATGCGCTATGCCATCGACTCGCGCAAACTGCAGCGCGAACTTGGATGGGAGCCTTCGCTTCAGTTTGAGGAGGGCATCGAGAAGACCGTACGCTGGTATCTCGACAATCAGGCATGGATGGACAATGTGACTTCGGGCGACTATCAGAAGTATTATGACGACATGTATAAGGATAGATAAAAAATCAAGGGCAGAAGTCAAGACCAATACATTTGTTTTGAAAGAAATATCCCACAAAACAAGAAATGTAAAGCCTTTAACTTCTGCCCCTTTGATTTCTAACTTCTATTTATTTGTCGAGCAAACTAACTTGTCGAGGAATGCGAGTGGCACAGTCACCTCACGAGCGACCTTGATGCGTGCCCCCCAGAAGTACTGTCAATCGGCTTTATCGACCCATCGCTGTTATACTCCAATGTCTTCATAACTACACTTTGATTATACGAATAACCCATACGCTCTTACCAGCTCACGGCATAGGTGAGATAGTACTTGCCATTGCGCTTTGCCACATGTCCTGCAAAAGCCTGCTTGCTGTCAGCCCACTTAAAGGCAGAAATGTCGAGACCTACGGGATGTTGATAACAATGCTTTAGGTCGGTTGTGGAGAATGTGAGCCGTGTAAGGTTTCTATTAATTATGGTAACTTGATACAAACAAAATAACGGTAATCACCTGTATAACAGAAGACTACCGCTTATCCCAAAAATTTGAAGCTAATGTTTGAAGTGTGATTCCGTTGGGGTTCGAACCCAAGACCCACAGCTTAGAAGGCTGTTGCTCTAATCCAACTGAGCTATTGAAACAGAGAGAGTTATAGTATTTGAGAGATGTAAATATTGCAGAATTATTTCAACAAATATAAATTTCTACAATTAATAGCATAAAATGATATTTACATGTTAACATTACTATGGCTACAATAACATATAAAATAGGAGAACCCAAAAAAGATAAGACGAGGAAAGTTTCAATAACACTCTCCCATAATGGAATAAGAAAGAGAATCCCTACTAATATTACTATAAGGAAGTGTGACATAACAAAACAAGGTAAGATAAAGTCTGATAGTCTTAAAAGAAATATTGAAGATACTATAAATACTTTAAAGAATAGGTTATATGAAATAGAGAATAGTTTGGGAAACAAAGATACTGATATTGAATGGATATATTCTCAACTGATAGGTAAATGCAAAACCCTGGACTTCTTTGAATATACAAAACAGTGGATTGAGACATCAAGCAATAAGGGAAAAGGTAACTATTCTATTATGCTTAACTCTTTACATAGATTTCTTGGATGTGATACTCTTTCCTTCTCTGATATTGACTATAAGTTTCTCAACAACTACAAGGAGTATCTTACTGGACATCCAAGGGCACAGTCTTTGTACTTAGGTTGTATACGTCATATTTTCAATGAAGCTATAAGGGAATATAATACAGACGATAACAAAGTAATAACCAACAATCCCTTTAATAGCTTTACCATTCCTAAGAGTGTATCAATGACAAAAAACAGAATTGTCAGTGATGATAACCTGGTTAAACTGTTTAACTTTCAAGGAACAAGAAGAGTTGGAATGGCAAGGGATTGTTATATTCTGTCGTTCTGTCTTATAGGTATGAACTCTGTTGACTTATATGAATGTACATCATATAGTAATGGTGTGCTGGCTTATGAAAGAGCAAAGACAAGAGATAGAAGAACAGATAATGCACATATTGAAATAGTAGTACCAAATATAGTAAAACCTCTTTTTGAGAAATATAAAGGAGACTCGAGAGTGTTTAACTTCTATAAGAAGTACAGCAATGCAGCTAATTTCAACAAGCATATAAATAAAGGGCTGCATATAATTGCAGACACCTTGGGTATTCCTCATTTTGACTTCTATTCTGCCAGACATACATGGGCATCAATAGCAAGAAACAGACTTGGTATAGATAAGTATACTATACATGAAGCATTGAACCATGTATCAGATATGGACATTACTGACATCTATATACAAAAGGACTATACTAATATCAATAAAGCCAATGAAAAGGTTATTGCTTATATAGAGAAGCTTATTTATCATAAATCCAAATAGACTTTGATGAAACAAAAACTCCCTCTGTCCGCTGACAGGGGGAGAACCAAACTCAACAATTAAAAAATAACTAATTAATAACAAAAGCAAATAGAACGCTATTTACTTAACAACTTCAACATACCTGTTATCCTGATCTACTATATAAGGATTCTTCTCAACTACATTCACATGCAGCACAGTATGTTTCTTTTGAAACCATCTGAATAAGAAGAACCTCTTTGGAGGATTAACTGTTTCCCTCTTTGTTGAGACTATCACACTCTTCTCACTCCTAAACCTTGGTGTGACAATCACAGATGAAGGGTACCTTAGACCCACCCTCACAGAATACCATTCATCTGACAACAGAGTGTCAATATCAATCCCCTGGTCCTTAAAAATTGTGTCTTTCAAAATTATAGTATCAGATTTTGTGAAGTTTGAGGATATATGCTGCAAGCTCTTTAGCTTGGAGTCTTTTATCTTCAGTTCCTTTCTAATATCATTAAGCTCTTGGAAGATGGAGTCATTATAATGCTTCAACTGAGCAATAGTTAACTGGAATGCTATACTCTTGTCCTTAGAATCACTGAACATATTCTCATAGGACTTTATATTAGTAACAGCTTCCTTCCATCTATTCTCAGTTTTGCTCTTACTTTTAAGTGTAAAGCATAGAGCAATTATTGCTATCATCATTAATACAACACTTCCAATACAAGCATATTTCTTTAACTTTTCCATTCTGTTTCCTTTAAGTACTGCAAAGATATAACCAATAGATTTACATGACAATGACCTAACAATACCATTTATATCATGTTAATACATTCATTTAAGTGCTTTCATAGAGTGGCATATAGTAGTACCTTTGTGTTATAACTAACACATATATAATATGAAGATATTGGTAGATAGGAAATGGAAGAAGGAAGATTATACCATTGGCAAACTATATGTTGATAATGTGTTCTTCTCAAATACCCTTGAAGACAAGGACAGAAGCTTAACAAGTAGTATGTCCCTTGAAGAGATTAAGAAAAGTAAGAAAGCAGGTGAGACTGCAATACCTACTGGAACTTATAAGGTAAGGATGGATATTGTTAGTCCAAAATACAGCAAGAGTAGTTGGTATGTAAAGAATTGTAATGGTGCAAGAATGCCAAGACTTAAAGATGTTCCTGGATATGATGGTGTTTTGATACATGCTGGAAACACAGCCAAGGACACAGAAGGCTGTATACTTGTAGGAAAGAATGATGTAAAAGGAATGGTCACAAAGTCTAAGGACTATTTCTTGAAGCTATATAATATAATGTATACTGCATACAAGAAAGGTGAGAGTATTGAAATAATTATAAAATAAAGATTACTATGGAAAAGATAAAGTCAATTCTGAAATACATTTGGCAGTTGCCTCAGAACATCATTGCTTTGATTTATTTAGGCTACTTGATTGCAGAGAATCAGATACCAGCAGTAGAAGAATATAAAGGTGCTAAGGTTTATACAAAGTATTCATCAGGATGTGTAACACTTGGAAATTATATATTTGTTTCTTCAAGAGCAACAGAGAATACTATAAAGCATGAATGGGGACATACAAGACAGAGTCTATTACTTGGACCTCTATACCTTATTATAATAGGTATTCCAAGTATACTATGGGCTGTGACACATAAGACTATAGCCCCAGACAAGTCATACAATTGGTTTTATACAGAAAGTACAGCAGATAAGTTAGGTGATGCAAAGTAATGTTCATAATAAATAGTTTTGTAAATTGTAGGTAATAAGAGGAAGCTGTGAAGCCTCCTCTTATTTTGTTTTATACATATTCCCTTAAATCTATACTGCTATTCATCAAAGAGAAAAGATTGAAAGCAAAGCCATTGGTATTATAATCCCCTACTATATCAAGAGCATATCTAAGACATTTCTTCTTAGTAGCACGACAATTGTTCTTTTTATACTTATTGACTAAGAATACTATATCTCCCAATGTTGCCTCAGACACATTATAATAAACCATTGCCTCAGAAGACCTTTCTATCTCTGAGGAACTCCATCTACTGTCTATAGCTGCAATGGCAAGTCTTTCAGTAAAGTGTCTACCATGCTTTGAAATATATACTTCCAATCCTTTCATTGTATAGCTTCATTTGTTACTAATGCTCTGTTGCAAAGTTACTTATAATACTTTTAACAACAAAATAATATTCAACAAAATGTGTGGATATAGATGTGGATAATGATAAAAAATGAAGTGTGTGTATCAAAGGTGAAGATAATATAACACACCACCCCCACCATATCTTGGAGTGGGATATACCCCCTGGGGTATTTCATTCCATGATGGTTTGAGGGTGAAGAATAGTAGCCTTCCATTTGCCAATTTGTTCAAGGCAAATATCCATCTGCACACATGCCTCTGGAGAAAGCATCCGAGGAACTAAAGGCATAGCACTAATGAAGTCCTGCTATGAGGCAACTATCTATGGCACAGTCAAACACTATCAAGAACAGCTGGTCACTTCTCTCATTTGCAAAAGAGTTTGGTCCTAAGATGCAGGTTGGTGAGTTTGTAAACTCAGACACTGGTGACAAATTCAAGAGCTGCATCTTCACAAAAGATGGTACTCGCACATTTGTTGCTTTCAGCAGCAAGCTTGGTGTTCTCAATCCAAGACAGATTGCAGCACAGAAGGACAAACTTCAGGTAGTTCTCTGTGAGACAAAGGACGGCAATGACATGTATTCACTTTGTCATCAAGGAGAAACACCAGATACTTGGCAGGATGTTGACCTTGGACTCTAACAACAATGAAAGGCAGGAGAAATCCTGCTTTTCCTTTTTATCTCAACAACAATGAAAAAGATTATCATCCTTTGCATTATATCAATGATAATTGGTATGGTTGCAGGCTTCATGGTATGCCAAAATACCAACAATACAAGAGTTAACAATCTTCTTAGTGCTTATAATTCATACAACAAAGCTACAGAGGATTTGCTTGATACTCTTGACAATGAGTATGACTGGGTAGATGCTTTTGACCCACAAGACTATTATGAGTCAAGAGCCAAACTGGACAGTATTCTATGTAACTAAATTAATCATTAACTTAAACCTTTGCATCTATGAGAAAGAAAATCAACCGTAATGCTGTATGCTCAAGTGATAACTATGAAGCCAGCAAGAAAGCACATATTGACATGCTTGAAGAAAGACATTCACATTTCAGCAACATGGTCATTAGTGGAGAAATAAGCATTGATGTTCCTATCTTCAAGGACAATGCTGTCACTCCAAAGTTCAAGACAATCAGAATCTTTGGAAGAAACATCAAGGTCTCTATTAATGAGTATAATACTTATTGCAAGAACCTTGGACTGTAAACTATGAACATAGGCTGCTTGGTATATCACCTTGCAGCCTTTTTATTTATTAAACATATTAGACATGAAAGCAATCATATTTCACATTACATTCATTATCTCTGCATTACTTATCTGCTGTACAGAGTTATCATTTACTTGGTTAGTCTTTGCAATACTTGATACAACTTTAATTGCATGGTGTTACAATAATATCACCTTTAGAGAGTTTATTAAGTATAGTGGTTACTCAACTTGGTATAAATTTTTAAAACCTTAGACTATGGGAGATAAAAACTGGCAAGAAATAGTATGGTTAATAATCAAAATACTATTTTGGTTAATTGTAGGTTTTGCATTACTTAGAGTAGTTGGTGCTATGCTTGGTGCAATAGGACGATGCTTAGAAGAAAGTCCTTGGGTTAACTGGGTCTTAGGCACAGCATTCTGGGTAGGAATTATATGGTATAATGTTAAGAAAGACAAGAATAAAAAAGGCTAACCCTATTGGGCTAGCTTTTTTATTTTAAATACAATTTAGGTGATTGGGTGTTAAACTTAGTATACTAGAGTTACTGAAAGTAAGACTAAACTAGATGTATGGAGTCCTCGGAGAAAACCTGCTTTAACTCCAAGGTTGGGACTTATCTCATTCCCACAATAGCCAGTGTAATCATACAGTCTCTGCTTCCCTTCTAATAAATTAGCGGTGTTCTCTGTTTCCAGAGGTTTAGCAATTTTCACTCCAGTCATCCCTGAATACTACATTAATCTACAATTAATCATGTATTACTGGTATCCTTTTTTGACCTCATGCAAATACCTCGCAGCATCTAAACAGGTAGAATTTGGGGGTAGTCGTGTAGTAGGTGTCTAATTACTTAGTCCTTTTTAACTCGATGTCCTCTCTGCCTTTTTGGTAGGATACAAAATCATTCCTAAACTATTGCCATATTGTCCAATAAAATCTTGCTTCAGCACTTTCCAGTAAGAAGTTTAACCCTACTTGTCCTGGGTGGCATCTTGCAAACACAAAGTTACAATAAAGAACTCTCTTCACCAAGGACCTAAAAGAACTATTTAGATAATTTATAAAATGTAAGACTTTAAATATATGTACGTATACCTATTTATATAATATCAGTATTTTTCAGTTAGTCTATTCCTCAGACTAAGAGAGAAAATAGTAGTACAGCTTTAGACTTTCAAAATAGAAGCTCTGCTTACTTCATATAAATCTACTACTATTATTCTTTCCCCGTCAGGGGAAACAGTTCCCTCCTAATCTACTTAGGTCAATAAGCTAAGGGGGACACATCACAGTTAGTCTTTTTGTATGTCAAATCTCATATCTTTTCTTTCTTTATATATTTCTTTCTTTTCTGTAAGTTCTATAAGAAAAGAAGTTTTATAGCTTTATAAGATTTTAAGGGACACATCACCACTCCTATATCTTGGAGGAAAGAAGATATTCAGAATATCTCATCCTTCAATAGTTTTATAATTCCAATAGGGTTGACTGTCCTTGAGGAATAATGTTATATTGCAGTCAGTTAGTTGTTCTCTACAAACAACAGTGCCTCTGAGATGAGGAAATGTTATGTCTACCAATACTGGTTCAGTTTTAAAAGGTATCAAGGATTCATGGTCTCTTATTGAATTTGCCAAGTCTCATGGTAAAATGCAGGTTGGAGAATTTGTAAATCAAGAGTCTGGGGAGATATTTAAGTCTTGTATCTTCACTAATCCAAATGACAAGACAAGAACCTTTGTAGCCTTTTCTTCTAAACTTGGTGCTCTTACACCACAGGAGATTGCAGAAAGAAAGGATGAACTACAGGTTGTTGAGCTTGATAGTGGTAACTTCTCACTTTGCAATGCTGGTTCTAATGCTTGGCAGGATGTTAATTTAGGTATCTAATTGCACAGCAAAATTGAGTGTGCAATAAGTTTGTAAGTTATTGTGTTATAGATAGTTAGGTGTGTAAAGTTGGCTGAAAATATCTCCTTCCAAAGACTTTTCCAGTCTCTTTACACACTTTTTTCAAGCCCTCTATCCTATTACACATTTTACTTACCTCTTATCCTTACACCCAACATTCTTTTAAGCATTATTGCTTTACTTTTTAAACAAAAGCATTAAGCTACATTACATTTTTCAAAACATTTCAATCTAAATATTACAATTATGTTCGGTCAAATCACAAACAAAAAGGGAGAAAACCTATACATTCTTACATCTGTGTCTACTAATGACATTAGGCCATATTTTCACGTAGATACATGGGAAAGATGTAAAGAGTTATTCACTAAAATGACAGTAAACCAAGATGATGATGAATTCTTTGCTCAACTTATTCATAAAAAACTTAATGATGAACTTGGTACAGCAGAAGCATCTATGAGATGTAACAAAAAAGGTTGGGGCAGTGATTTCTTTAAGTACATAACTATTGAGCCTCTCTATACACAATCTTGGGAATAACTATCTAATATTAAAATTATGAAAAGATATACAGTAAGACCTTATGATGATTATAAATCTTGGGGAGACTATGATACTATAGAAGAAGCAAGAGAAGCTAGAAGTGAACTTGCCATGAGCTTCTTTAGCAGAAGAGTTATTATCATTGATAATGATGTCACAGATAACACTAACAGCAAAGAGGTAGAATGAGAAAAGCAACCATAAAAGACTTAGAACTAGAGTTGTGGCTTAGACAGCGCAACTCTGGTTCTATTATCTGAACAACAAAGGATGGTAAAAACATCCCTATCAAAGACATGAACAACAACCATTTAGTCAACACTATCAAGATGCTTATAAAACAAGAAGCGATAGCTGAGTGTTTCAAGGACATTATGGTATGTGATGAAAGTGACATTTTATAAAATATTTTAAATTATGACAACAGCAAAACATATTATTATAGATATAGAAACATTAGGTAGAAGAAATGATGCTGCTATTACTCAGATTGGGGTAGCTATAGCAGATGAAAACTTCAATGTACTTGATAAGCGACTAATACAAATAGACCCTAAGATTTGGCATACTTGTAATAGAACATTTACTGGAGAAACCTTGCTTTGGTGGATGAATCAAAAAAATACACCTGTAAGCAATGTATACACAAGCTATGTTTATAGTTATGAAACAGCAATGTCAACTTTAAATATTATCTTTAAAAGATATAATACAGATGATACTATTGTATGGACTAAAGGTACTATGGATTTATTTTGTATTAAAGATTTATGTGAATATCTTAATATGGAAATTCCATGGAAATTCTGGCAACCAAGAGATATTAGAACAGCTAAAGAATTTATAAAAGATTGGAAAGTTATTGAAAATAGCAATGCACATAATGCTCTTGAAGATGCAATTACAGAACTAGAAGAATTAAAAATCAATTTAATCAAAAATTACTATGAACGGAGATAATTTATATTTACTGGGAATAATTTCATGTATTACTGCTCTTTTTATCATGTTGCTTACAGCATGGGTATCTTATAGTATTTATAAAAGGAAACCAAAGCCTGTAGCATTGTTTTGTATAAGTGTAATGACTTGTATAATAGGAGCTGTTTTCTGCTATAAACAAGATGATGCTACCTATAAAGAAGTATACTACTTAAAGTACACAATATATTATCCTGACAATACTTGTACATACGAAGTTGACTCCTGCAATCATGTATATATCAGTTCAGATAGAGGAACTAACTATCTTAGATACTACAGTATTCCTGATAAAGAGACTTATGGTATATACACTTCTGCTCCTATAGTTATTAACAAAATAACAAAGAAATAATATGAAACCAATTCTCTTATTAGATTCTACTGGTTCTATAATCAGAGAGTTTGACAGTTATAAAGAAGCCAATCAGTTTAGGCTTCTCAACAACAGATATGACTGGTCTATAACATCAAGGAAAGCCTTAGATAATAACTGTAAGTATTTCACATAAGTCATGCTCACTCTCTCCCAGATAGTTCAGTATGTCAAAGCTAACAACATTGACGATAATACTGACATCTTCCATATTCTATCTCAGATGCAGTTGGAGTATAAAGAGAATTCTTCTAAGCGTGTGGCTAAGAATGTCTCTCCTACTCCATCTGCAACTAAGGTAGAATACTCAACCCAAGACCTCTTGGATTTGTTTAACTCTTAGCATTAATCAACATGGATAAATCAGATTTACAGACAATAATAAGATTTGCTCTACAAAACAACATTATGAACAAATCATTCCTTCAAGTATTCAAGTGGTACAACATACAAAACTCACTTGCATACAATCAGTACAACAGAAATCTTGTAAATATAAACTAATAAGTCAGCCAGGAGACTTAAAAATTCATACTGATGAGACTGGACGAAACACAGAGAAACTATTAGCACTGGATAGTCTGATGGTAACTCTGTGTCTATGTATAACACTTTAACACTTTAAAAATATGAGTATTCGTAAAACAAAGAAAGCCCTGAAGAATCTTAGAGGTTATATTACTATAAGTATTTATGACCGTGGTTTTTTTACACTAAATGATAAAGCTAATATATTATATCATAAAGATAGTATAATTATTAGTACCGATGATTTCTTTGAATATTTTAATTATATACAAATTAATCATATAATTTATGAATTTAGTAAACCGAAAAAGAGGAAGCATTAAAAATAACAGCTGACCCACGTTTATTTGGTCGATAAATATTTACAATTTATGAAGAAATACATATTAATATCTCTACTATTCTTTATAGTCAATATTCCTGTCATAGGAGAAACAATAACTCATGTCACTCTCACCTATTATCAACCAGTCAAGGCTCAGTGTAATTCTGAGCCACTAGTTACTTCTGATGGTAGTAAGATAAACCTTCGACATTTAAAGCATAATAGGATTAAATGGTGTGCAATCTCAAGAGATTTACTCTGGTTGTTTCCTAAGAACAAACCTAAAAGAGTATATATCGAAGGATTTGGTATCTATGAAGTCAAGGATGTCACCAATAAGCGTTTCAAACACAGAGTTGACATATTGATACACCCGAAAAATACTAAAAGGGTTTGTTTGAAAAATGTAAAAGTCAAAATATTATGATGGAAGAAATATGGAAAGATGTTGAACAGTATAAAGGTATCTATAGAATATCCAATTTAGGAAGAGTTTATTCTGTACAAAGAAAAAAGATTAAAAATACTTTTATAGATAAAGGAGGATATGTAAGAGTGCAACTTTATTATAATTATGCTCAAAAAGGATTTCTAGTACATAGACTAGTGGCAGAAGCTTTTATACCAAATCCTAATAATTATCCTCAAGTGAATCATAAAGATGAAAATAAATTAAATAATTGTGTAGATAATCTAGAATGGTGTACTAATAAGTATAACTGTAATTTTGGAACTAAACCTGAAAAATGTAGAAAAAACTCTTTAAAATTACAAATGAACAAGAGACAAGTAACAATATATGACTTGGAAGGTCATTATGTAGATACTTGTAGAAGTATGAGGGATGTTGCAAGAAAACTGAATTGTAGCTATGAAAATGTCCAATCTGCATTATATGGTAAAACTAAAACTTGTAAAGGATATATACTTAAATATAATGAACAAAAGACACAATCATTGTATTGACATTCTAATTCATCCTAAAGATACTAGGAGAGTTAAACTAGAGAAAGTCAAAGTAAAGATATTAAAATAAGATAACTGATAATAAATAGCTATGGAAATATATATAATAGGTACATTCGGAATAATATTTGGGGTGACTTTAATTGTATTGGCCTTTGCTGATTTTAATTCATACGGTACTACAGCTTTATTTGCACTTTTTGGAGGTATAGTTTTATTTTTAAGTATAGCATATTGTTTTACTTATGATATACCTCAAGCAATAGATGTATATAGAGGTAAAACAACTTTGCAAATAACATATAAAGACAACATACCTATAGATTCAACAGTAGTTTACAAGTAATGATAACTTTAGAAAGGTCAACTCCATCTCAAAGAAAGCAGATAGAGCTTATTGAGAAATGGATGAACATTAAATTTAAAGGATGTGTAACCAGTAAACTTGAATGTCAATTCTTTATAGATGATTACTATGAAGATGCAGTTAGTTTACAACAAGAATATAGTGAATTATGAAAGAAGAATATACATCATGGGAGTACTTCAAAGAAGATACTCCTATAAATATTAATAAACATAATTAGAAATAAATAGGGAGATACCTATATAATTGCAAGTATATAGGACAGGTGATAAGAAATGGAAACAGGTTTATTAGTAAAACTATAGCTAATAGGTAAACATAAGTTTCAAAGTACGTTCAATTCGTACTTCTCCCTTTCTAATAAATAAATTAAATAACATGGAAACAAAAGAGTTTAAAATAAAAGTTCCAGAAGGTTATGAAATTGATACTGAGAACTCTACATTTGAATGTATTAAGTTCAAACCTATAAAGAAGGATATTACATATGCTGATGTGTGTAATGTAATATTTAAAAATAAACTTAATTATTATATTACTGATACTGGAAGAATTGAAGATGTTGTATTAGAAACACAAGTTTATGATAAAAATAATGCTACAAGTAGAAAACAACTTGAAAGATTGTTGGCATTAAATCAACTTCTTAATATTGCCGAGTACTATAATACCTTGCATACTGGAAATATCAAAAATAATTCAATTATATATGATAGTGTAAACCACGTATATAGTGTTAGTCAAGTATCTACTACATATCTATGTGGTATAAAAGTAGTATTTAATAGAAAAGAAGATGCTCAAGCAGTAATAGATAATCCTAACTTCCGAGAAATTCTTGATATTATCTATAAAGATTAAAACTATGAAGTCATTGGTTCTTCATAAATTAAGGGGTTTTATTAGTGATTTAGGAAGTTATTGTAATGACCATCCCACCTACAAAGCTCCTTATACTATTTATTTACTTCTATGTAAAATTGCATATTAAAATGACAGTTACAGCAGATACTCTTGAAGAAGCTATTAAAAGGCTTATGAATAGTGTAAATCAAATAATTTATTATAATATATGCAAGAATATGAAGATTTAAAGAAAAAATTAGATTCTATAAAACAAGAAATAGAATCTTTAATGCAAAAGACTGCAAATAGAGTTTTGCATTTTGGAAAATATAAAGGAAAAACTATTAAATATGTTATAACCTATGATGAACAGTATCTCCATTGGCTTCTTAGAGAAACTAATATAGATATTGACCCTGAATTATTTGGCTATAGGATGCCAACAAAGAGTGATATTCTTCGGTTACTTGATTTAAAGTATTCCGATGATAAATTTATAAAAGATATAATCCACTCAGGTATATATGATAACTGGAATGTAGGACATTATGGTTGTCAAGAACCTACATGTATTAAAGAAGATACTGTAGAACATCATGAGTTCTCTTTTGATGACATACTTAGTAATGGGCGTGAATATATTGATAAATTAACTAAAGAATATCCATACATTAAATGGACAAAAGAATATCTTAAATCTTTATTTAATGAAAATTCTTGAAGATAAAACCATACGAGCAAAATTTGTAAAAGTACCTTTGGAATATAGGTGCCCATATTGCAATTCTCTTCTTTTAGTAGAAGAAGGAGATTTTAAAATAAGATATAATTTGACATATACTAATGATGGAAGGCGTAAAAAATGTCACTGTTATGTAGCAGAATGTCCTTGTTGTAAAAAAGAATTTAACTTAAAAGATTATGAAAATATCTGAATTGCAGAACATTCTAGAACACTATAAACAAGAAAATGGTGATTTAGAAGTAAGATTAGTTATAGACACCCATAATGGTGAAGAATACAATGAATTAATTAGTAATTGTATAGATACTACACAAGTCTATGATGAAGAAGAGTTTAATAATTTAGTAAATAACATGAGTCTAACAGAACAGCAAGCTTTCAATAATCTTAAAGAAAGAGAGTTAGCTACAACATATTTAGACATTTACACATACATTAAAGGATAAAAATTATGAATATAGCAGAAATATTAAAGTATTGTCCTAAAGAAACAAAACTTTATTCACCTTTATTTGGAGAAGTAACTCTTTTTGAAGTTACAGAAGATAAAATTAAAGTGTATAGTATTAAATCTGCTCTCTATAGGTTTAATTATGACGGTACTTTTGGTACTGAATACACATCTGTAGAATGTATACTATTCCCATCTAAAGACCAAAGAGATTGGACTAAGTTTAGACTTCCTGTTAAGAAAGGTGATATTATGATGATACCAAATACTAATCATGTCTTTATTGCTACGGGTGAATTTATTGATACTTCATCAATTATGTTTGTATGTGGTATTGATGCAGATAATGAATTAATTATTAATCCTAGTAATGCAGGTTGGACAAAAGATTTCTACATTCCAGCTTCAGAAGAAGCTAAGAAAAAACTATTTGATAGAATTAAAAAGGAAGGATATAGATGGAATACTGATACTTTAGAGTTAGAGAAAATAGAGTCTAAGTTTAAAGAAGGTGATGTTGTTGTTGATAATGGTTATCCAAATTTAATTTCTGAAGTACTAGCTACTAAGGTTAAAATAATTGCTACTTTATGTGTAAATAATTCTTTAAGTATTCCTACTTATAATAAGTATTGCAATATTGATAATATAACCTTAGCATCTAAGAACGCTAGAAAAAAGTTACTTTCAGCTTTAGTTAGAGAAGGTTATAAGTATGACAAAGAGCTGCATAAACTAATAAAGCAAGAGTTTAAACCTTATGATAAGGTATTAGTAAGAGATACTATTACTGAATCTTGGAAAGCTGACTTTTATTTAGGTAATATAACAGATAACCCTTACCATTATAGATGTGCTAGAACCAATTATATAATGTGCATTCCTTTTAAAGGAAATGAGTACCTATTAGGTACAACTGATTCTCCAACATGAATAGACAAAAAAGAATAGAGTCAATCAGAAACTGGCTAAAATCTTGTAAGCAGGAAGTAATGCTTGGTAAGAAACTCTCCCCTGATACCTTTGACCAGATTATCAATGAATTTGATGATTTTATAGCTTTTGAAGAGGAAACTCGTAAAAGTACTATAGAGTATATTGATAACTTAACGTCAAAGATGTCAAGGGTTATAGAAGATATTAACAACAAAAGAAAATAGATATAACAATAAAACCCCCAACTATGAAGAAAAGGTATTACTACTATGTTGCTATACTTTCAAGAGGTAGTGACATAATACATGTCAAAGGCACTTATCATACAACAAAGGATGATTTTCCTTTACTGGAAGTAGAAAAACATGTTTTAAAAAATTTCAAGATGCCAATACGTGTTATAATATCATTCTACAAAGAAATCACAAAAGAAAACTATGAATCATACAACAATGAACAACAAGATTAACGCAACAAAGCTATGGATTTAGAAAGAGTAAAGCAGCTTAGCAATGAATACGCAGAACAGCATATTATTTCAATTGAGCAGTTCGAGAAATTCAAAGAGCGTCTATACAGCCAAGAATTCATAATGATTCAAAAATAGGTGAAATATCAGTCGGTGGTAATACATATATGGATTTATCAGAACTTATGAATAATTATACATTTGCTGATGGTACACCATTTGGCATAAAGGAGGAATAATCATGGCATTTGTATACTGTGACAAAATAGGGAGAGAAAAAATCTCGCCAGAAAAACCTATGAGAATTGCTGACTTTTGGATTAGCAAACATATGTTAAACCTTCCAAAAGGTAGCATAAAGAAGCTTATCGGACGAGAGCTTAACTGGAATGATGAACCTGTAGAACTTAAAGAAGAATAATTATGAGTAATAGAACAATCAAATTTTGTGGCAAGCGCAAAGACAATAACCAATGGGTATATGGTTCTCTTGTTAAAACTCCAAATGGTACATATATCGAATGGTATGAAGACTCTATATGTAACAGAGTAGAAGTTGACCCTTCAACTGTTGGGCAATATACTGGTTTTAAAGATAAGAGTGGAAAGGAGGTCTATGAGGGTGACACTATTGTGCTTGATAAAGTTACTTTCAAGGTACTATGGAATGAAGACCTTGGAGGTTTCTTCTTGAAGGGCAATCCTACAATTACTGTAAGTGCTACTCTTCTTAGACTAATGATTGATATTAATAATGGAGAGATAAAAAGAAACAACATTAAACAACAATAATTATGCTTCCACTATTAACAATATTCCTAATCATCTTGTTATTATCCATAGCAATTTATCTCAATACAAAGTGTAATCACCTCAAGTATAAGAATAGATTTCTAATGGATAGTTTATCCAAGATTGATACTGCAAGACTTGACTATCATAGCAACAAAGATAGTCCAAACAAAATGGAGTTATTCTACAGACGTAGACTTCTCAGCACCCTTGATGATATTCTTATAACATTGTTTCACCATTAAAACCATTATATTATGTTCAATGTATCTAAATCAAACACCCAGCTTATAGCACGTTGTACCTACAACCCCTCTACCCATAAAGTACAGTTCGAGGACTTCTCAAAATACTACAGCAATGCCAAGGACTAAAAGATACATCACTTTCTACAAGCTTCACTACATCAGTTTTCTTCCATACGTTCATGAGTATGGTATGATGTGTACAAGAAGTTGGTTCCAATGTCTTAAACTTGGTTTTAGACACATCCTTCAACATAAAGCAACCTTCTTTACTATAGAGAAGGTAAAGCCTAAGCACACCTCATATTTCCATTAAGACGTTCTTAGTCTCTTGGTTATATGTTTTACACTATTCAATATACAGTGTATCTTTGCAATGTAGTTTTTTGTAGACGCTATTTTAAATAAAAAATGTTAGATTGAAAATGTTTTTAGTTTACTTCTACCATTCGTGAGAACAGTAGGAGTTTCTGCTCCCATAGTTCAATGGACAGAACATCTCTCTCCTAAAGAGAAAATGTAGGTTCGATTCCTACTGGGAGTACTCAAGTCATAATTTAGGTATAATAATTATTTGTAGTATTTAGACTGTAATTAATAAGCTTTTATCCTCTCTGTCGTGAGACATGGGGGATTTTTCATTTTGTAAACCCTTAGTATGTCGTTCTGACATACACACATTATAAACCAAAATTATTTATTCACAATGAACAGAAATCACAAAAAATGGACTGCAAGTGAGGATGAAATTCTCTTGCAGCAAGTTAGGCAGTATCCATCAAACCTTACAAGATGCTTCCTTGCAGTCTCAGACTACATTGGAAGAAGCCCATCATCTGTTGCTAACAGATGGTATACTGTAGTGTCTAAGAAGCCTGACTCTACATGCTTCTTCACAGCATCGCAAGAACAAATCTCAATCAACAGAAAGAATGGCATAGGTATAGAATGTACTGCAAACATCTGGCAAACTCTTCTTTCATTGATTGACAATCTTAATCATTAACTTAAAATTCAACAATTATGGTAGCACATTTCGACAATTATGACCCTTTTAAGGAGAAATCATTCCTTAAAGCTATGGCAGAAAGTCTTCCTTCAAAGGAGATAGAAGATTATTTCCTTGATGAGGAAGCTGATAGTTACCTTTCATCCCTTGACGCACATGAACAAATATTCTGATAATATTAACATACCTGAAATATGGTATTCATAAAATACAGATATGACAAGAGAGGAAGCCTTTTCTCAGTGTCTTGCTGCCTTAAACAAGTCCAACTTCACCTTAGTTGAGCTTCCTACTGGCTATGGCAAGAGTTACATTTCTATAAGAATGACAAACCATATTATAGAAACCTTTTGTAAGAACAAACAAGAAGTTTCCATACTCCTGCTTGTAGCCAAGACTGCCCATAAAGGAACTTGGAAAAAAGAATTATCCAAGTGGGGAGGTATCAAAGGTAATGCAAATCTCATTATTGAGTGTTATGAATCACTTCATAAGCATACAGAAAAGTATTTTGACATCATCATTATGGATGAATGTCATCATCTTAACAGTGACCTCCGACAAGAACTATTCAACACTATCTCATTTGGCAAGGTCATTGGTCTTAGTGCCACAATTCCAAGAAAACTTAAACAGTATTTCCAGTATGAGTATCATGCTCAGACAGTATTGTGCAATATCACTGATGCCATTAAGGATGGTGTTCTTCCTGAACCTCAGATTATTCTCTATCCTCTTGAGCTTGATAATGTTCATCCTACAGAGACAATAGAGATTAATCCCAAGGCTAAAGGTTCACTCTATCATGGTCCTTTCTCTAAACTTTGGAGTTATCGTAAAATGAAAGTACATGCCATTATATCCTGCACTCAACGTCAGAAGCTTAATGACATGAACTCTCAGATTCTGTATCAGAAGAACTCTTTTATGCGTACTCATCAGGAGTATACTAAGAACAAATGGCTCTTCTCATGTGGTGAACGCATTAAGTATCTTGCTGATCTCAAGAACAGTATAGTAAAAGCTATACTCTCAAGCCTTGATAATGAGCGTACACTTACTTTCTGCAAAACCATTGAGCAGGCTGAATGTCTTGGTAAGTATTGTATCCACTCTAAGAATCCTAATTCTGAGCAAATCTACAATGACTTCAATGCTAAGAAGATTAACCACATCACTTCTGTCAATATTCTTAATGAGAATGCTAATCTTGTTGATTGTAAGTATGCTATCTTTGCCAATTATTCCTCGTCTGAGATATGCAGTGTGCAAAGATGTGGACGTGCTTTAAGACATAAGTCTCCAGTCATCATTATGCCTTTCTATAAGAACACTCGTGAAGAAGAAATACTTGCAGATATGATAAAGGATTTCAATCCTGATTCTATCCATACTGTTACTTCTCTTACAGAACTTGAAAGTCTCTTAAAGAAATAAGCTTATACTCTTTGTACTCTCAAATAGTTTTTGTTACTTTGCCATAAAAATAAAAAAAAAATATGCCAGATAACAATACTACAAGAGAGTTCTCTTACTCTCTTCCTATCACATACAAAGGTGTCTCCTACCCTTCTGCTCCAGCCAATATACTGACAGATGAGCAACAGACTCCTGGTAATGTGTTTGCAGATGCTAATGGTAACTACTTTGTCTTGGGTGATAATGGTACAGCTAAGTCTGTCATGCCAGTTCACTCCCTTGACGAGGTAGTTGTCACTCCATCCAAAGAGAATCTATTATCTTCACAGTTTAATGAATTTCTCACACAGAGCAATGACCAAACACAGGTTCTCAATACTCCTCACAGGGAGTATAATCCTCATTTGAAGAACAAGGCTATCAAGGGTGCTCTCTCCCATAACCTTTGGGAGCAAGAGCATCCTAACCTTTCTGCATGGAGTCAAGCCCTTTCAGCAGTCCCATTTGCAGTAGCCTCTGCTCCACTTATAGGAGCAACAGGTCAATCTGTTATGGCTACTACAGCAGGACAGGCAGCAAGAGCTGGTATTACTTCTCTTATGTCTAACCCTATTGTAGATGCTGCCAATACTGGATTAGGTCTTGGTTTTGGAGTCAAGGGTGCTTATGATGTTAGCCAAGGAGAGTTTACTCCTGAGACTGCTATGAATTTAGCAGGTGGTGCTGGACTTATGTTCAAAAGTCTTACTGGACTTGATAAAGCAAGAAGGATAACTAATTTTGCTAAATCATCTGAAGGTACTACCTCTAATATGGATACTCCATTGAAGAGTTTAACAAGAATACCTACTGATATAAAGGCTGATGCTGCTCAAAGATATACCAACTTCATTAATAGTGAAGATTATCAACAGAGACTTCAAAGAGCAGGATTGGAAGACCATTGGAGTTACATGAAGAAACTTACAGATGAAAGGATTAATCGCAAAGATTATTTCCCAGGAATTGTAAAGGAGATTGTAAACAATGACCCAAGGAATAATGGTATGTCACTCCCTTATGATGGAATTGTGTTAAAAAGTAGCCTTACTAATACAGCTATACCTTCTGTTTTAAATCATGAGGTTTCACATTGGGCTACACGTAATATTGGAACTAATCGCATTATGAACTGGATTGGGTCTCAAGCTTTTGGAGAAGATGTAACTCCTATAGGAGACATTATGAGACATAATGAAAATATTGTACATAATATTCCTTGGAGAAAAGTAAAGAAACAAATAGGACAACCTGGTAGTATAATTAGAAATAAAGGAGATTATAAATATCTTACTCAGTCACAAGAAAAAAGAGCAAGAGCTTATTCCATTTATCAGCAGGTAAGGGATAGTGGAAAGTCTATAGATGACTTTATTGATTATTATACTACAGATAATAATAAAATTGCAACGTATGCTCCTGAACAACTTAGAGAAATAGGTGAAATACTTACACCTAATAATATTAAAAAATACTTAAGGAATTTCTTATCTATTGGAGCACCAGTAGGAATTGTAGGATTAAAGCAAGAAGAATAACATGAATATAGAGAAGAATCAAGCAAATGAAATACAATACCAACCTCTTGTATTTTCTTATCTTCATACAAAACTAAGATACTCTCTTTCATTTAGACAAAGAGTAGAGTTTAACTTAGGAATTGTTGATTATCTATTTGATACTGATGACAAAGAACTAAATGCTCTATCAGAAAAAGAACTCGAAGATATGATTAATTCACTTAAAGCTCCGTGGTGGAATAAAATATATGAATTAATATTTGAATATCACACTTCTCTCTTAGCAATTGTTTGGCTATTGCTAAATCTAAAAATAATTCTAAAGTCAAAGAAACATAAAAAACAATAGAACTAAGGCACAGCTCCTTCCCAGGGGTTGTGCTTTTTGCGTTTATAAAGGTTTAATTTATCATGATTTATGAAATTTACAGTAAATACAGATGTGCTCCAACATGAGCATCTTACTATGGGTGACTTCCTTGTGTTGCTCATTGGTTACTATAATGTTAACTACAAGGAATGTCTTGATAAGATGAAGACAAATAATCTTGTCAGCACCAATGTGTTCAATCCTAATGAGATTGTTCTTTCAAACAATACAAAGGATTTGATAACAAGTATTCTCATATCCTCTGATGATAGGATAACAAATAGTGGTATTGATTATACTGCCTTAGCTAAGAAACTTCAAGCTCTTTATCCTAAAGGCAATAAGTCAGGCACTACTTACTCCTGGACTGACAAGACTTCTCTCATTGCACAAAAGTTATGCACACTTGTAGTTGAATATAACTTTTCATTTACTGAGCATGAGGCTCTTAAAGCAACAGAAGAGTACGTTAAGTCTTTCTCTGATGATAAGAGTCACATGCAGCTTCTCAAATATTTCATTCTTAAAACAAGCAAGGATAATGACATGGAATCTATGTTCATGACAATTATCGAAAACAACAGACAACATGAAGAAAATAGTAATTGACGAGGCTAAATGCCTCAAACTTGGTCTCACATTGCAGGAAGCACTTATTGCTACTGCTATAAGCATGGGCAAGTATAAGGAAACTGCTGCTAACATGCTTAACCGTGGCATTCTCACATCTGATATATTTAGTCAAGGGTCCCCTGACCTCTCTTCTAAATGGAAGGATAAGGTGGACAATATGATTTCCTCTGATGAGCAGAGACTTGATTCCCTTGCCTTAAAGGTGCAAGATTGTTTCCCTAAACAGAAAATGATGTATGCTAATGGTCGGGAGTCTCCATTCTATTTCAGATGTAACAAAACTGAAATCAAGAATAAACTCAAGAAGTTCCTCACAGTCTATGGTGATGTATCTGATGATGACATCATTGATGCCACTAAAAGGTATGTCAACACTTATGCCCCAAAGGGATATGTAGGTATGCGTCTTGCTAAATATTTCATCATTAAGGATGATAAGCGACTTATGGAGGATGATGAGGTTCATGTTGAGCAGCTCTCAGACTTGGCTACCTTCCTTGAAAACAAGACTGAAGATAAGCCTCAAGACATTGTTGATGGGGATGATTGGTTAATGAATAGCAGGAATTGAGTATGAGTCTAATCCAAAGAGTACTGCAAAATGCTGAAGAGCGAAGACAACGTATTCTTAGTGGTAAAGTCAACTGTATACCATCTCCTTTCAAGACCTTCCGTTATGATTTCCCTGGAGTTGAGTTAGGAACTTATTATCTTATCTCTGGAGGAGCCAAGGCTTCTAAGTCTAAGATTGCTAACTTTCTCTTTCTCTTCAACACTGTTCTCTATGCCTATGAACATCCTGACCTTGTTAGACTCAAGATTTTCTATGCTCTTCTTGAGGAGAAAGCTGAAAACATTACTGGCAAATTTATCTGCTTTTTGCTTTACAAATTGTCTGGAGGTAAGATTAGGATAGACATCAAGACCTTCAAGTCTGTTGATTCCAGCAGAGTTCTGTCCAAAGAGATTCTTGACCTTCTTAACACATTGGAGTATCAGTCTATACTTAATTTCTTTGAGGAGCATGTAGTATGGATTCCTGATAGAAATCCTACTGGTATCTACCATGTCCTTGAGAGATATGCTGAAGAGCATGGCACTGTTCATAAGAAGAAGGTCAAGGGTTATGATAAGGAAATATTTGATTGGTATGAACCTAATGACCCTGATGAGTATGTTCTCTGTATGATTGACCATATAGGTCTTATATCCACTGAGCGTGGTATGGATATACGTACATCTATCAAGAAACTCTCTGAATATCTCAAGATAGTTCGTAATAAGTATAATTACATTCCAGTAGTTGTACAGCAACAAAATTCTGAGACTCTCTCCCTTGAAGCCTTCAAAGCCAACAAAATCAGACCTACACAGAAAGGTCTTGCTGATAGTCAGGATTAAATATAAAAATAAATACATTTATTAGATTAACTTAGAACCAATTTTACACAAAAACATATATCAAAAGTGTCTTATACCTTTGCAATAAAAACTAAAGATATGGGTAAAAGTGCAATTATTGATATGAACAGATTTCAAGCCCTTTATAATCAAGGACTAAGTGATAGTAAAATAGCCAATGAATTAGGTTGTAGCAGAAAAGTTATAGAAAGAAAAAGACACAAACTTGGACTTCATGTAAATTTTTGGCAATCAGAAGTCAAAAGAAATCCAGCATTAATAAAACAAATGCTGGATGAAGGAAAATCAAGTGCTGAAATAAGTAAACTTCTTAATGTGTCTGTTGCAACATTAGTAAAGTTCAAAAAGGAAACTGGTATAAAAGGAGCTTATGATGCAAAAATGTCTAAGGAAGATATAGACAAAGCAATGTCATTAGCTCAAGAAGGATATATGGATACAGAAATTGCTGAGTTATTTGGTGTAACAGCAAGCAATATTATGTTTCATAGAAAGAATAGAGGTATTAAATCTCAATTTACCTATAGTAAAATCTCTAAAATTGATAATGAAAAGTTTGAAGAGCTTTTTAATCAAGGTCTTGGAGATAAAGAAATAGGTGAAGCTCTTGGCATGTCTTCTGATGGTATCTATAGTCATAGAATGAAATATGGTTACTTCAGAAAAAGCTTTAGAGAGAATGGGCTGAATCCTCTTACACAAGATAATTTAGAGATAATATTAGGAATTATGATGGGTGATGGGAGCATGGAATGCAGAAATAAAAATGCAAGATTGTCTACAGCACATGGTGAAAAACAAAAAGAATATTCCTATTATATTGCTGATAAGTTGTCTAATCTCAATCCTCATACTTATGTTTCAATATCAAAGTTAGATGTTAGGACAGGAAAGAAATATAAGTCCTATTGGGTAGATTTTCCTGCTAATCCTGCATTTAATGAGATATACAATCATTTCTATGTGAATAGGATAAAGAGAATCCCTATTGAACTTTTTGATAATTTTACTTGGCAATCATTGGCTTACATGTTTATGGATGATGGTAGTAAAGCTAATTGTGGAGGTCAACTTGCAACTAATTGTTTTAACATAGAAGACCTTCAAAAGTTTCAAACCTTTCTATTAGAGAAGTTTAATATTGAAACAACTATATGCAAAAACCATACTCTATACATTAAAGCTAAAAGTTTTCATCACATGAAATCTCATATAGAACCTTATATGTGTGAATGTACTAAGTATAAAATAAGATAATATATGTATTTTACCAGAGGTCCTGAATAAATCCTGTGAATCTGGGAAAACCATAGTTATTATATGGCAACCCTTATCCAAGCATAGTAGAAATACTATGAAGGAACAACGACTAGTGAATACCCTCTTACCAAGTGGTGTTGAAGAGGATGAATCACCAAGAGTGCAGGATATAGACCTATATGTACCAACATTTAGTGGTCTATAAAGAGATAGTCTGAACTATAGTATAATACATAAGCTATAGAAATGGAAGATAAAGAGCTTCCATGATAACAAATGCCTGGTAAGGATTGTGATGTCATGCTTGGTATAACTTCTCCATTTGCTTTTGAGCTTAAAGAATATCAGAAGTATGACATTACCAAGCTTAGAAGTTGTGTTAGGTTCCTTGAAGTAGTATTAGGCAGAGATGGTGAAAGCAATGCTGTCATTGGTTTGTATTTTGATGGTGCTACAGGTTTTTATGCCCCTCTCCCTAAGTATGACAATCTTCCTGAGCTTAACAAAGTCTATCAGCTTATTCAAAAGAATCAAGAGAGTATATCTAAATGATTCTCTTCATTCTTCATAGTACATTTTATAGCATCTTGCTTAGACTTCTTGGTCTAAGTACATTTGCAGTCCAATAACAATTTTAATTTAAAGTAAAAATTTAAAATGAGTAACATCGTTTTACCTACTCAGCGTAGGAAAGCCACTGACTACAACCCAAGGTTGATGGTCTTGTTTGGTAAGATGGTTTGCCGTCTCCATTAGAAATAATGAAGATTATCATCGGGTAAAAACGGTGAATCCTAAAAATTTAGATTAGATAATTTTATGGTAATAGTTAGGGTCTTGCATTTATGGAAAATTTCAGATCTCTTTGCATTAAAAAGATGCAAAGAATTAATTTGAAATATACTGAATCTGAAGTTAAAAACTTTGGACAGTACTATAAAGCAGGACATAGTGTCAAACAAGTAGCAGAGCATTTTAATATTAAGTATAGGGATGCTCTACATTATCTTATATATTTTGGATATTATATTCCTACTAGGAAACAAAGTAATGTACAAAATATGTGTAAAGTAAATGACTTCTTTGAAACTATTGATACTAGTGATAAAGCTTATTATCTTGGATTATTGATGTCAGATGGTTATATAAACAAGACAATTTATAATAAAGAAGTTGGGCTTGCATTGAAAGCATCTGATAAATATATCTTAGATAAACTTAACAACTATGTATCACCTGAAAAATTAGTAGTTAAATATAGAAATTCATATAAATGGCATGTTGTATCTCCAAAGATGTATGATGATTTGATGCAGTATGGAATTGTTGAAAACAAGTCTCATATAGATTATAGTTATCCAAATATACCAAAAGAGTTTGATAAAGACTTTATTAGAGGTTACTTTGATGGTGATGGGTGCATTACAATCAAATCAACTGGGTATATTGTAATATCTATATGCTGTAATTCAAAGGTTTTTATAGAATCTCTTGCGAAGAAACTTAATAGTTATGGTATACAAACCAGACCTATTTTTACTTCAACAAAAGATAAAGTAAATCCTATACATACCTTATATATTTCTGGCAGAGAAAACAAATCAAAATTTAGAGATTTTCTATATGAAAATGCAGGAACTTACCTTAAAAGAAAATATGATAAATTCATGGAAATACCGTGCTAAGGTATACAATAATATGTATAAACAGTGTAACGCATAGAAGATGAAACTGAAAACAGAATATAATTCTTCCAAGAGTACCCGACACCTTAATACTTTTAAAGTAAAGGTGAAAATATATGCTGAACTTATGGGAAACCATAAGAACTGTAGGATAAAAAGCCTACAGGATAACAAATTGAAACCCAAGTGTGGAAAGTCCACTCTTATGTCCAGTCTTGATAACAATCTCATTATTGATTTGGAAGATGGTTATCGTGCCCTTGATGTTATGGCAGTACAAGCAAGAAGTGCCAATGACATCTTTGAAATCAAGAATCTTATTTCTCAGAAGAATCAAGAGAATGGAGGTAAGCCTTTCTATCGCTTTATCACTATTGATAATGCTTCCAGATTAGAGGAAATGGCTGTTTTCTATGCTGGTGTTCTATATCGCCGTACCCAGATGGGTGCTAACTTTGGTTACAAGAAAGATAAGATTGGCAACCTCTTGAAAGATGCTAATGGCAATAAAATCCTTGACATGAAAGCAGATGTAAGACAGCTTCCACAAGGTGCAGGTTGGCTTTACATGCGAAATGCTATTAAGGAAATGGTCAATATGTTCAAACCTCTCTGTGACACTCTCATTCTTGTATGTCATGTGAAAGACAAGCAGATAAAGAAAGAGGATAAAGAGACTACAGAGATGGCAGTTGACTTAGCTGGAAAGATTGGTGATATTATATGTGGTGAGGCCGATGCTATAGGCTACATTTCTCGCCAAGACAATAAAACTCTTATCTCATTTGTTGGAGGAGGTGATGCCATTCGTGGTTCTCGACCATTGCATCTTAGAGAAAAAGTCTTTCAAGTTGCAGAGTCTGATGATAAAGGTAATATCAAAGTTGATATGAGTCAGATTTTCCTCGACACAGAAAAATAAATAAAAACATTCAATTCACAAATAACAATTTAAATTAAAAAAACAATGGAAAAAAGAATTTCTTACAGTCAGTTTCAGTCAGTAAAATGTGTAGCTAAAGCTTGTGACCCTCTTATCTCAAAGCGTGCTAAGTTGAAGGCAAAGATTGATGCTCTTACAAAAGAGTTTGATGATTGTAACACTCAAATCAGTTCTCTTGAAGCTGGTATTGTTTCTGTAATTGGTCTTCCTGTTGAACAGCTTGTAAAGAAGGTTATTGAACCAGGTATTGATATTAATGGTCAGCCTAAGAAGACTACCAAGTATCTTCCTACAGATATTGTTTCTTATGATGAGCAGCACAAGCAGTATGTCATCACTATTTATAGTGAAGAGCCTACATTGGCTACAGCGGAGCCTGAAGAAGTTGAAACTTGTGCTTCAATGGAGGAAGCTTTGGGCACACCTCAGACTGAAAGTGTAGCAGAAGAGGAACCTGTAACTTCATTTGAAAAGGAATTAAGAAAGTCTGAAGCTACAACTGAGGATACAGTACCTACTGATGCACCAGTATTTGAGTAATAAGAGTTTAAGCAAATAAGTAATAATAATAGATATTCTAAAATGCAAACAAATATGGAAATTAACAACAGTTATGTTTTTCTTGCCATTGGTAAGACACAGGAATCAACAGAAACACAGGAGTTCAAGAAATATATAGGTATAGGCTCTTCTTTTGTAGTAGCGGTCAATCCTACAAAGAAGGAGTTTGAGGATATTATTGGTCATGAGGTTGCCAATGACCCAGAGTATGTTGTTGATACTGACAATGGTAAGGAAGCTCATATTAAATTTGTAGTTAAGACCGACCCTAATACTTGTAATGGTGTTGAGATTATCAATCAAGTAATGTTCACTCTTCGCAATGCTCCTGCTTATAACAAAGACCAGTCTAGGATACAGGTCATTGATAAGTATGGCAACACCACTTGGGCTAACCCTGAAGATGCTAAAGCAGGTAAGAAACTTTTCTCCACTACTGGCAAGGAACTTAAGATTGATTCTTCTTATCGTATAGCTTGTGTTGGCGAGGCTGACCTTATTGGCTTCCTCAAGGCTTATCTTTGTGTTGGTGATGCTTTCAACTATGTCAATGACTCTTGGGTAAAGAAAGAAAATGCTGATGATTTTCTTTTCAGTCTTGAGCATGTTAAGGATTACTTCTCTGGTGATTTCTCTGAAGTCAAGGATGCCATTGCCCTTCAGCCTAACAATAAGGTGAAGCTTCTCTATGGTGTGCGCACTACTGATGAAGGTAAGCAGTATCAGACTATTGCCACACGTAGTGGTATGGTTCTTCATAATAGTGCTGGTTCTAAGGCTCTTGGAAAACTTGAAAAAGACCTTGCCAATGCTAAGAACAATGGTTCTTATGCTTCTACAGATTTCCGTGTACAGGAACTTTCTGAGTATTCTGTAGAACCTACCAACTTCTCTTCTGCTCCTACTACAACTACTGGTGGTCAGGGGTCTGAGGTTTCTATGGGTGACATGCCTTGGGATTAACATTTAAAACAGCTTTATGGTAATAATCTTATGGTGATAGGCAAAACTTCCTCAAGCATATCTAAGACTGAGATTTTCAACAGATTCAGTGAGACACAAGTTCTTTCAACTGTATTTCCTGAAATCACTTGCATTCCTTGTAAGATTTCCTCTCCTCTTAGGGAGGATAATCATCCGTCCTTTAGCATTTACATGGACAATGGAGGTCATATTAGGTATAAAGACCATGCTGATTCTTCTGTACATGGAGGACTTCTTGACCTTTTGTGTGCTTACTGGGGATGTACATTCAATCAAGCATTGGAAAAAGTCTGCAATCTTATGATTAAAGGAAGTGATGTCACCATCAAGCCTAAGCAAATCAAGACTTTCACAAGAAAGGAGGTCAACACCCTTACCTCCATTCAAGTGAAAGTTCGTCCTTGGCGTGACTATGATTATGCTTATTGGGAATCTTATGGTGTTTCAAGACAATGGCTTCACTATGCTGAGATTTATCCCATCTCCTATAAGATTATTATCAAGAAAAGCTCTCCCTCTGACAAAGGAAAACAGTATATTTTTCCTGCTGACAAATACGCCTATTGTTTCATAGAAAGAAAAGAAGGTAAAGTGCAGATAAAAATCTATCAACCCTATAATACTAAGGGATTCAAGTGGTGCTCCAAGATGGATGCTTCCGTCATAGGTCTTTGGACTAAGATTCCTGAATATGGTGATAGGGTTGTTATCTGCTCCTCTTTAAAGGATACTTTGTGCATATCTTGTCAGCTTCATATTCCTGCCTTATGTCTTCAAGGCGAGGGTTATGACATGTCTGATACTGCTATCAATGAGTTGAAAAGGAGATACAAGAAGGTTTTTATCTCCTTTGACACTGATAAGGCAGGATTAATTGATGGGGAAAAGTTGGCTCAACGCACTGGTTTTGTCAACATTGTCCCTAACCTTGGTTCTTGTAAAGATTTTAGTGATTTCTTCAAATCTTTACAGGATAAAACACAATTCAAAAAATTAAAACAATTATTCAATTAACAAAAGAAAATTATGGAAAGAGAAATTTTGATCGCAAATACTAAGACTCAGAAAAGAAGTAAGATAACAACAAGTGCTACTACACTTGGAGAATTAAAGGCAGACCTTCGTGCTGCTGGTATTGACTATAGTGGCATGACCTTTACAGAAGGCATCTCTAAGACTCAGCTTCTTGATGATGCTACACAGCTCCCGCAGAATGTAATGTATAAGGGTCAGCCTACCAACAATCTTGTTATTCTTCTCACTAATACCAAGAAGAACATTTCCTCTGGTGCTAATAATCGCCAAGAGCTTTATGATATTCTCAAAAAGCACAATCTACAGGAAGCTATCAAAGCTAAATTTGGTAGAAACCACACTCAAGTACCAACTTCTGACCTTATAAAGTTTATTGACGATAATGTAAAATGTGAGCAGAAAAAGAAAGCTGAAGCTCCAAAAACAGAGAATGTAGATGTTGAAGAGAAGTCTACAGTATCTTCTGACAAAGGTACTGATGATAGGAATATCATGACTGCTATCAAGATTATGTCTGTTGAGGACAGTCTGTTTACTCACATTGGAATCCTTGCTGACCAAGGCATTCTTACTATCCTTGATTTGCAGAAGTTGGAGTCTGACATTCATGAACTCATTAAAGTTGCAAAGGGTGAGAAGAGTGACCACTACATTCCTATAGAAGATATTAAGAAGCCTATTACTCTTAATTATGATGATGTCGATGATATAATCGATGACCTTGATTTGTAAAACATAACTGTATATTTCCGTTTTGGTCATTGGGAGTAGGGACATTTGTCCTTGCTCCCTTTATTTTTGTTTCTAAAAAAGTTAATATGCAACATTCAGTAACTCTCACTCCTGACCCTGCTCATCAAAAGGTCTATGATATTTATGAAGTTTTCAAGAATTTCTTTGGTGAGCAGTATGTTGACATTCAGAAAGATGTGAGGTATTCCTATTACATCATTTATGTATGGTGGCCTCATGTCACTATTACTAATGAATATAACAAATCTGTTCACATTCAAGACCTATATGCCGAAATAAAAGTAAACCTTGAAGGTCTCATTCCTTATGAGTTTCCTGGTTTTCTTCTTAACAGGGCTACCTATTCCAAGGAGCAGTTTCTTAGTGATTATATGCACAGTCATATTAGAGGCATTCCTAAAGACAACTTCTCTCAATTTGAAAGCCCTTGTCTTGGGAGAGGACCTATTAGAAGTACCATTAATACCTTAAAGATTGATTATGACATTGCTGAATGGATGCTCTTCTGTCAGGAGCTTTCTATGTATGTCACTGTTGAGTCTATTTCTGGAGGTCCTTGGAGAAGAATGGAGAATATAGGAAGTTATACTATTGCTAATGGCTATACTGATTATAATTTCAGTTCAGATTTCCTTTACCCTTTATTCTTTACTGTTTCAATGAGAAGGGAGTTCATAAAGTATTATCTTACAAATGGACATCTCTCACTTAGTTTCCGTAATGGTCAGTTTATCTGTGGTATGCCTTTTTATGAATACATCATAGATTTGAGCAATGCTTTCATAAGTTATTGCAATAAAACTTTCCACACTAAGAATGATATACAGAAGTTACGTAATAGTAGTATACTTCAGTCTCTCCTTATCTCTAATGGCAAATTCTATGTAATTAATAATAGACAAGACCAAGACCTCAACCAGTATAGAAATAAACTTGTCCTTACATTTAAGAATAAGAAGATTTTCACAACTATTACTGAATCATTTAGCAATGAGTTCTTCCCTGCTACAATTATCAATAGCAATGTTGCCATGGATATTTTAAAGAACATTCTTAAAGTAATTAATTTCAGATATAAAAATGAACACAACAATAATAACAGAGTCCAAGACTCTTCCCAAACTTGTCAAAGGACAATCTACATATAAGCTCGTAGTTCCACAAGATGTTGAGGAAAAGATAAGGTATCTTCTTAGGAAGTTCCCTTCTACTGAATGGTCTGGAGTTCTCTTCATCACTCATGATGGTTCCTTTGAAACAAATGACTTGACAATCACTTGTAAGGACATATATCCTATGGACTTAGGCAATTCCACATTCACTGAGTTCAAGATGAATGAGGATGTTGCTGCTTATATGGCTCAGAATATTGAGCTGTTTGATTGTGAGATTGGCTTAGTACATTCTCATCATCAAATGTCTACTAATCCAAGTGGCACTGATTTAAATACTCTTAGAGAGGAAGGTAATGAAAGAAACTGCTTTGTGTCTTTAATTGTCAATAATGCAGGAACTTATTATGCTGCCATTACTCGTAAAGTACAATCTAAGTCTGAGATTACTGTCAAGTCTCTTGGTACTTCTTATGAGTTCTTTGGTGAAGGTTCCAAAACTGTCTGCAATAATGGTACTGAGGTAACTAAGACTGTTGACAAGGAATACATCGAGTATTTTGACTTGCAGATTGAACGTCATGAGGTTCCTAATGCCTTGTCTTATCTTGATACTCGCTTTGAGGAGATAGAGAAAAAGAAGAAAGATACTCCAAAGACTTATTCAGTTTATTATCCTCAGACTTATACTAATCAGTCAAAGTCAGAAACTAATGATGTACAATTCTTTGAATGGCTTCATCCTGCTAAGATAAGAAATGGTAGTGAGCAACAGACTTCCTTTGACTTTGAGGATACTCAAAAGCAAGACACTTCAAAGATGGAGACTACCTATGACTGGACTCCTGACCCTAAGAAGATATATGAAACTGTTGTTCACATAGTCACTCTCAATCTCATTCTTAACCCAAAGGACTTCAACTTCAATCACTGGATTACACACCACATGTCCAATGTCTACAAAAAAGTCTTTGGTGAGACACATGCTGAAGGCAATCTCCCTGCTGCCTTTGATGAATGGCGTGATTTTATCATTCAGTTCACTTTGGACCACTATGATGAGCCTAATGTTCCTACTTATATGTATGATGAGTATGACATTTTTACAAGTGTTGTTGCACAGTCTCTTGCTGATGAACTGTCTAAGTACAAAGACCTTAATCCTTATATACAAGAATATATCAACCTTCTTTATCAATACATTGTATAACTTATGGAAACAAATGATATTAACAATCCAAACAATACTGAGAATACTTCTACCACTATTACTAATAATGATTTGAATGATATTCTTGAAGAAAATGGTATCACTGAAAATGATGGTATCTTAGACCCTGAATTTGAAGAAACACCAGAAGAGAACCCTTGGGATGAAAATCAAGGAGAAGGGAATGATGATTTAGAAATAGGACCTCTTCTTGGAGAAATGGATGAAGAAGAACCTACAGAAACCCCTTCTGTAGAATCTACTTCTTCCACTTCTCCTACTGAATCATCTACCTATCTTATTACTCCTAATTCCCCTACTCTTCTTGTTGATGAGTCTACTTCTCGTTTCTCTGGTGCTTCTTGGTTTAGTGAGATACAAAAGGCTCGTGTTATTATTGCTGGCATTGGAGGCATTGGTTCTAATGTTGCTTTTCAACTTGCACGCATGTGTCCTGCTAATATTACTCTCTATGATGATGACACTGTTGAGATAGTTAATATGGCAGGACAGCTTTATAGCTACAATGACATTGGACATACAAAGGTTGATTCCATAGCCTCTATGATTTCTTCTTACACATCAATGAATCAGGTTAATGCTATTGCAAGAAAGTTTACTGATACTACTGAGTCTGGTGACATTATGATTTGTGGCTTTGACAATATGGCTGCAAGAAAGACTTTTTATGATTCTTGGAAAGAACATGTAGATGAAAAATCATCTGAGGATAAAGCTAAGTGTCTCTTCCTTGATGGCAGATTGTCTCTTGACACCTTACAGATTCTTTGCATTAAAGGTGATGATAAGTATAATATGAATAGGTATGAGAAGGAGTTTCTCTTCCCTGACTATAAGGCAGCCCCTACTGTATGCTCTATGAAACAAACCACTTATCTTGCCTGCATGATTGGTTCTCTTATGGTAAATCTCTTTACCAATTTCATAGCCAATACTCTCAATCCAGTCATTCCTTATGACCTTCCTTTCTTCACTGAGTATGATTCTCAAAACATGTTGTTTAAAACTGAAAGCTGATGGTTGATTTAAAAAGTATAATCGAAAGATGCTTTGATGGATATTCTACAGATTTTTACTTTCAACGTAATGATAGTACTGTTCGCAATTTCCTATATATGAATGTTCCAGTCTATAAGGAATCCTTTGAGATTCCTGTATTCTTACTGGAAAAATTATCTCTCAGCAACTCTCCTATTACATCTGGTATGATGGATTCCTTCACTATTCGTCTTAATCATATAAATGCAGAATCTACCTATAAGTCACTACCTTCAAAGGTTCGTGATGTGTTGCAAAGGAAGTTTGAGAGTATACGTCTTATAAAAATATCTTTAGGCACTCAAGGAGACAATTATTATTATGGTACATGTGGAGCTATCTTCAATAAGGACTTCTTGCCTATCATGATAATGTCATGGAGAATTGAAAAATTCCAACAGGATAATGCTGACAGGCCTTTTATATATAAGTTTGTCCAACCTATACTAAGAATTTCTCCGTCTGTCTTCATTGATAAGAATGATTCTGTCAAAAGGAATATCATCAACCAAATTATTCCTAACGCTCTTGCTTGTAGATGTAGTAATCCTACTATATACAATAATCCCTTGTTTGATAATAAGTATAATTACTTTAATGTCAAGGTGGATATAGACAACTTCCCATTCTCCTTTAGTAAGGTTTGTGCTCCATCTATCTCTACTACAAATGAGGAACTTCTCAGTGTCGCACTTGACCATATTGATGAAGTAGTAGAATGACAATACAAGAATATTTTGGAGACTGGCATAAGGTTATAAACCTAACTGATGTTAATGCCTTGCTTAAAAGACTTGTTGCTTCAAGACAAACTATATGTCCTAATATCAAGGATATATTCAAGGCTTTTGCCTTATGTCCATTGCATAGTCTTAGAGTAGTCATTATTGGGCAAGACCCTTATCCTGACATTAAGAATTGTGTCCCTACTGCCACCGGCATTGCCTTTGCTAACTCTTCCTCTACCCCACCCTCCCACTTTTCTTCTTCCTTAGAAGTTCTTATGGAGTCTGTTATTAATTTCTCCCTTCCTCATGGAAGTGTTATCTTTGACCAAAGTTTGGAGAAGTGGGAGTCTCAGGGAGTGCTTATGCTTAATTCTGCACTTTCCTGTATTGCTGGCAAAGTAGGGTCTCATGCCTTATTGTGGAGACCTTTTATCAAGTCTCTTCTCACTAATCTCTCATTACACACCAATGGTATTGTCTATGTTCTCATGGGGTCTGAGGCTCAAAGCTTTGAGTCTTGCATTAATGACAAACACAACCATATCCTAAAGACAAGACATCCATCATGGTATGCAAGGAATAACCAACCTATGCCTTCTGACCTATGGACTAATATCAACAATCTTCTCATAGGACAGAATGGATATGGCATAGAATGGTATGAAACAAAGTAATTTAAAAAGTAATAACCTGGGCTAAGACAGCCCTATTAAATAACAATAAATTAAAACAAAGTAAAACATGAAGAAGTATTTTATGAAAGACTCTGGCGAGGAGCTTCAGTTTGGTGACATGATTGAGTTGGATTTCACTAAGGACACAGAAGATGGTCATACTAGTCATCATCACATGGAGTGTAAGTTTATTCCTGGACTAATTCCTATGCTCCTTGAGCAGGAAATTATTGAAGAAAAGGAATTTAAGGATGAGAATCCTGATACCACAAGCAATGAGGATTATGATATTGCAAAGGATATTATCTCCATCATTGAGAATCTTGCTTTGAAAGTTCAGAAGATGGAGAGTACAATAGCCAATCTCAATAAAATCGTCAGAAAGCTTCAGCATAATGCCAAGAAGTCTGCATGAAAGAAAATGGTAGAATACAGGGTACAAAACCTAAAACATATAATGGAGTACATTACCGCAGTACATTAGAAGCAGACACTGCTGAAACTCTTGATTTATTAGGAATACCTTTTTCTTATGAATCAAGAAAGATTACTCTGTTAGATGGTTTTAGATGCAGCTACCAAAAAGATAAAGTCAGGGCAGTTCACTATACTCCTGACTTTATCATTAAGAATATCATTATTGAATGTAAAGGTTTTGAAACTCCTGAATGGAAGCAAAAGAAGAAATATGTCTTTAAATATCTGATGGAAAATGAACCTAATACTCATTTTTATCAAACTCATGATAGTAGTAAAGACTTACTTCTTGCATTAGATAATCATTGGGAGGAATTAGGGTATTGTATAGAAGCTATTTCAAAAAAACAACCTACAAAAAAACACCTCTTTCCTTCTATTAGAATTGCTATGGAGAAATTGTCACTTAGAGGAAAGGCTATAGGCTCTCTTCTAAGGTCTTTTACAGGAAAGACTGACTATGTATATGGATATAATTGGAAACTGGTAAAAATCTAAAAGATGAATTTTATAATATGCAAATCTCTAAAGAATTAAAAGATATTTCCTGGCAAGTTTCAGAAAAAAAGTATAGGGCAGACCCTGCCCTTAGCTACTCCACTCTTGCTAAGTTTGAGCGTGAAGGCTTTAACAAGCTTGACCATCTCTTCGACCATATTTCTACTCAATCATTGTTAGAAGGTTCTATGGTTGATTGTCTTATTACTGGTTCACAAGATGAGTTTGATGAGTTATATTATGTTACTGACTATCCTTCTATTGGTGACAAAGAACAACAGATAGTCCTTGCCTTGTATGACAGGTTTCATACCACATGCCTGCAATTCTCTTCTATTCCTTATGAAGAAATTCTCCAGGCAATCTATGAATTTGATTGGCAGAAGAACTGGCGTGATGATACAAGAGTTAGGGTTTTCTCTGAAAGAGTTGATGTATATTACAACATCAAGATACAAGCTGGTGACAAGACTGTAGTGGATGGTAATACCTATGACCGTATCTTAAAGATGGTTCAAGCCCTCAAGACTTCTCCTGCCACTCAAGGCTACTTTGCAGATAATGACCCCATGTCTTCTGTCAGAAGATACTATCAGCTAAAGTTCCGTGCTAAATTTGAAGGTGTATGCTACAGATGTATGGCCGATTTAATTATTGTAGACTATGAGGAAAAGAAAGTCTATCCCATTGACCTCAAAACCAGTGGACATAAAGAGTGGGATTTCCAAGATAGTTTTGAGCAATGGTCTTACATGATACAGGCTCGCCTATATTGGCGCATTCTCAAAGCCAACATGTCTAATGACCCCTACTTCAAAGACTTTACTCTTGAGGACTACCGTTTCATTGTTGTCAACAAAGATTCTCTTACTCCTCTTGTATGGGAGTTTCCTCTCACAAAAGTTAAAGGCACTCTTATTGACAAAGAGGGTAAGGAATATAGAGACCCATTTGAAATAGGTAAGGAACTACAAAGTTATCTTAACTTCCGTCCAAAGGTTCCTGTGGGTATTGATAAGGATAGTATCAACACCATAACTTGCTTGAAATTAAAAGAATAACTTAACTGTATAATATAATATGAAATGTTTGTAATTAAACGTAATGGCTCCAAAGAAGAGTTTTCCACAGAAAAGATTGAGTTTGCAATGCTTCAAGCATTCCAGGCTTGCAACTTCTCGCTTTCTGAAAAGGATAAAAAGGACATCTCAGTATTTCTTGATAGCATTGAGAAGGAAGTGCATGAAGATACCTCAGTAGAGGATATTCAGAATAAGGTAGAAAAGTATCTTTGCAAGCGTTGGTTCCCTATAGGCAAGGCTTATATGCTCTATAAGGAAAAGCATAGTGAAGCTCGCATTATAAAGGATAAAGTGAATTTCATTCATAACTATAATGATTCTGATTCCTCTGCAACCAATCTTTCTAATACTGATGACAATGCTAATTCCAACAATAAGAATGCTGCAACTCTTGAGGGTGAGCTTTATAAAGATACCTCTCGCATAGTACAGCGTTCTCAGATGAAGGAACTTCTTGCTGAGATTAATTCTCCTTATAGAGACCAGTACACTAAGGACCTTGAACATCACATCCTTTATCAGCATGATGAGAGTTGTCCTATTCTTAAGCCTTATTGTAGTGCCTATACTCTCTATCCTCTTCTTGTTGATGGTACTACCAATGTTGACGGTACTAAGAATCATGCTCCCCATCATCTTAGCTCTTTCTGTGGACAGTTTCAGAATCTCATATTCCTCTTGTCTGCTCAAAAGAAAGGTGCTGGAGCTTATGGTGAGTTCTTCAACTTCTTCTCTTATTTCTGTGAAAAGGAATGGGGTAAGGAGTATTACAACAAGGAAGATGTCATAATTACCAATGAACATTGTCTTGAGCCTAAGACTATAGGTCAAACTATTGACCAGTACTTTCAGTCTGTAACTCATTATCTCAATCAGCCTGCTGGTAATCGTGGTTATCAATCACCGTTTACCAACTTTAATGTCTTTGACAGCTACTATTGGCATTCTATGTTTGATGACTTCTGTTTCCCTGATGGTTCCAAGCCTAATTGGAATGCTGTCAATTGGTTACAGAAACGTTATATGAGGTGGCTTAATAAAGAGCGCACTGAAACCCTACTTACTTTCCCTGTAATTACAGTATGTTGTCTTACTGATGATAATGATGTTCTTGACAAGGAATATAAGGACTTCATCACTACTCAATGGGCTGAAGGTGACTCTTTCTTTGTCTATCTCTCCAAGAATGCAGATAGTATTTCTTCTTGTTGTAGACTCCGCAATGAGGTTACTAACAACACATTCTCTTCTACCACTGGTCTTACTGGTGTTCAGACAGGCTCTTGCAATGTCATGACTCTCAATCTTAACAGAATTATTCAGGATTGGTATAAGGAGTATTCTCCACAAAGACATAGGTCTAATAATGGTGCAACAGAAAGAAAGATGATTGCAGTCCGTAGATTATGGAATGAAGAAGGCTCTAAACTTTTCCAGAAGTATCTTGAAAACATTCTTCTCAGAGTCTATGACTATCAGCGTGCTTACAAGACTGGTCTTTACAAGATGGATGCTCATGGTATGTTCCCTCAGACCAAAGCTGGCTACATCAACTTTGACAGGCTCTATTGCACTATTGGTGTCAATGGTCTTAATGAAGCTGCAAGATTCCTTGGTCTTACTGTTAGCAACAACAAGGAGTATCTTGACTTTGCATCATGGGTTCTCAATGTCATCAAGCAGTACAACAAGCAGCATTCTTCCAAGAAGTTCATGTTCAACTTGGAGTTGGTGCCTGCTGAGAGTCTTGGTGTAAAGAACTATAATTGGGATAAGCAGGATGGCTATTGGGTTCCCTCTAATAAGAATCTATACAATTCCTATATCTATGATGCTCATGATGATACTTCTATTCTTGACAAGATTGCCATGCAGGGTGGTCAGATTGCTCAGTCCATTGATGGTGGTCAGGCTTCCCATCTCAATCTTGAGGATAATCTCTCCAAGGAGCAGTACACCAAGCTTCTTGAGTACTCTGTCAAGGTAGGCAACAATTACATCACTTTCAATGTCCCTCAGACTCAGTGTAATGACTGTAAGTTTATTGCCAAGCATCCTTTTAAGGTTTGTCCAAAATGTGGTAGTACCAACACTACTCTGTGGACTCGTATAATTGGCTATTTAAGACCTATTAAGTCATGGTCTTATGTTCGTCAACAGGAAGGTGGTCTTCGTATGTTTGCTAAAAAGAATGAAGTATGCTAAAATACATTTATTGTAAAGAAGTATTCAGTGAGGTGCCAGGGGAAATATCCCTTGGCATCTCTATCTCTGGTTGTCAAATTCATTGCAAAGGTTGTCACTCCAGAGAATTGTGGGAAGACAAAGGTACTCCTCTTACTATAGAAGAACTCCAGTCTCTCCTTGACAAACACCAAGGTATTACATGTGTTTGTCTTCTTGGTGGTGAGCATGATATTGATTCTCTTACAGAGTTATTCATGTATGCTCATAAGAGGATAAAGACTGCTTGGTATTGTGGTCTTGACATGATTCCTAAAGACAAGATGAGTATTCTTGAGTATCTATATTTTGTCAAAATTGGGCATTATGACCAAGAACTTGGAGGTCTTAATAGTCCTACCACTAATCAAAAGTTTTATAAAGTAGAATCTCATTCTAACAATGATTCTGTTAAAGTAACTGATATTACAAGTATCTTTCATAAACATTAATAATAAATATTAACAACAGTTCTATAACTCTAAGTACATCTAACTCCTAAAAACTTCTAGTACTTATAGAAATTATAGAACTCCTAAAAACAAAAAGAAATATAACAATGAAAATCAAAATAAAAGAAGTAACCCCAGGCTGTATGCCTGAAATCATCAAGGTAGGTGATTGTATTGACCTCATGACTTCTGAGGAATATATTCTCAAGTGTCCAAATATCAAGAAATATAGTAAGTATAAAGGTAACAACAAAGTCATAGAAAGAGTAGGTGAAGTATCATTTCAGTATGCTCTCATTGACCTCGGTGTTGTCATTGAACTTCCTAAAGGCTTTGAGGCTATTCTCTTGCCTCGCAGTTCCACATTCAAGAAGTGGGGAATTATACAAACTAATTCCATTGGTGAAATTGATCAGTCTTTCTGTGGTCCTAATGACATTTGGAAAATGCCAGTTCTTGCTATTCGCAGTACCACCATCCCCAAAGGCACTCCCATTGCTCAGTTCAAAATCCAACTCTCTCAAAAAGCTACTATCTGGCAGAAACTCCGCTGGATCTTCTCTCCTAAGATTGAGATTGTCAAGGTAGATGAACTTCATAATGAGGATAGAGGTGGTCTTGGTACTGGCTCTGACAAATACCGCAATAATAATAACTAAAAATACACTTATGCTAAAGAAAATAATTAATAAATTCTTTGATATTCATCCTAATGCCATGTCTTTCAAGAACAGCATTGACCTTGCTGAACTTCCTGTAGTTACATTCTATCAAGGCAGCAAGAAAATCAATTTTCTACTTGACACTGGCTCTAATAATTGTATCATTGACAGCTCATATCTCAAGAACCTTAACCATAAAATAGTGTTTAATATGGAGAACACTGTTACTGGCATTGAAGGTAATGGTCAGAAAGCTGAAGGTGTATGCTCCTTTGCCATGTCTTACAAGGACAAAATCTATGAGTATGTCTTTATCATTCAAGACATGTCTGGGGTATTCAATTCTATCAAAAAGGAGACTGGTGTTACCATTCATGGCATACTTGGCTCTAAGTTCTTTAATGACTACAAGTATGTCCTTGACTTCAAGGAACTAATAGCCTATAGTAAAGAATGATTTACTTTGTATCAAAACAAAAAACTCTGTTTGATAGTGATAGCTATAAACCTCTATCTGTAGAAGAGTCTATAGCTTTAATCAAGTCCTGGAAAATCTTTCAGTTTGATACTGAGGGTACAGGACTTGATTGTCACATTGCAAAGGTTCTTCTTATGCAGTTTGGTAGTATGGACAAAACTACACAAGTTGTAGTTGACTGTACTACAATAAACCCTCTTCTCTATAAAGAGGTCATTGAACAAGGCTTTCTTGTTGGACAGAATCTTAAATATGATGCTAAGATGCTTATGGCTTTAGGCATCTTTATCCGTAGGTGTTATGACACTATGATTGCTGAAATGCTTAGGTACTTTGGTTTTCCAAGAATACCTATATCTCCAGAGGAATATGAGGAACAGAAATATGACTTTCCATATCACATCAAGACTTCTAAAGCTAAAAAGAATAGTCCAAGCAAAACTTATTATGAACTTAGTTATGCTCTTGATGCTCTTGGTTATAAATATCTTGGTATTAATATTGATAAGTCTGTCCGAGGTAAGATTAAGTATGTAGGCATTACTGAGGAAGTTATTATCTATGGTGCTAATGATGTTATTCATCTTGGAGACATCATGAATGCTCAGATAGCTTACTTTAAGTCCATAAATGCTATGCCTGCCTTGAAGATTGAGTGTAGTGCTGTTCTTCCTATTGCCTACTTTGAATATTGTGGTGTGATGATTGATGAAGCCAAGTGGCTTAGTATCTACAAACGTAATTGTAATGACTTGCAAAAAGTTAAGGACAATCTTAATGCTTTTGTTGTCAATCTTGGTAATAAGGATTTCATCAGAAACACTATTCAGTTAGACCTCTTTGAGGAGGTTGATACCTCTGACAAGTCTAAGTGCAGTATCAATTGGAACAGTACTGATGATGTAGTCCCTCTCTTGAAGTTCCTTGGCTACAACACTAAGGGTTGGAACAAAGAAAAGAAGGAGGAGACTGAAAGCAAAGGTGCTGATTTGGTGAAGAAACAAAAGAATGTCAATCCTGAGTTCTCTGCTTTATACCTTGAACTTTCACGCCTTGAAAAGCTTTGTTCTACTTATGGTCCACAATACATCAATGCCATTAATCCTAAGACCAGAAGGATTCATACTGAGTTCCGTCAGCTTGATACTGTCACTGGCAGACTTTCTTGTGGTTCACAAAAGCAGAATGAGGACTTAGCTTCTCTCAAAGGTCTTCCTTCACAACCAAGAAAGAGTCATCCTGAAGAGGTTTGTGCCTATCCTCAAATCCAGAATCTCCCTAATACTGATGAAGTTCGTTCTTGCTTTATTGCAGAAGAAGGTAATGACTTCATTTCAATAGACTACAATAGTGAGGAATCAAGACTCCTTGCAAGTTTGTCTGGAGATAAAGGTATGCTTGAGGTTTTTGAAAAGGGCTATGATATGCACAGTTATGTAGCATGGCTTATCTATCCTGAAATGATTCCTCGTGATGTTGACATCAGAAGCATTAAGAAGAAATATCATTCTCTTAGACAAGATGCCAAAGGACCTGAGTTTACTTTTGCCTTTCTTGGTACTTGGGCTACTCTTGTAGCTAACTATGGTATGTCTAAAGAAGAAGCCATGAGGATAGAAGAATACTATAAGAAAGGTTTTGCTGGTGCTACAAAGTACCAAGAACAATGCAAAAAATACACTGAATCTACTGGCATTATTAGAGTATGCCGTGAAACTGGACATATTTCTCGTTGGTGGGATTGGAAGAAGTGGAATAAACGTCAGCACTCTCAGGAGTTTTGGGATGAATACAGAGAAAGAAAAGCAGCAGGATTGCCAAGAACAGAAGAGGCTAATGAACATTTTGCTGCAAGAAATAAGTATGACAAAAATAGTGTCAATAGCACAACCCAAGGTCTTGGTGCTGTTATCTTCAAGGAGTTTACTTATGCTCTCTATATTTGGATTCTTGACAAGGGGTATCAGGATAAGGTTAAATTCTGTGTCCCAGTGCATGATGAAATTTGTTTAGAGTGTCCTAAAGAACTTACTTCTGAGGTTGTTGCTGCTACTAAACATTTTATGGAAACTGTTGGAGCAAAGTATTGTCACAGACTTCCTCTCCCTGCTGAAGAAGAGGTTGGTCCATTTTGGAAACATTAATTTATTATGGTTTTAACAGACGAAGATTTAATCACTATCTGGAGATACTTCCAGTATTGTTGCCTACCTTCCATTGTTATGGCAAGGTATGCTTATTTGGATTACCTTGACTATATTAAGGCTGAAAAGTCTTTCTATCGTCATCTTAACAAGCAATCCATCAACAGGATTGGCAAACAACTGGAGGCTCTTCCAGATAGTCTTATGGCTGTCAGCAGCCAAAACATTAGGTACATGAACATTCTTTCTGACAACATTGAGGAACAGTTTGAGGATGAGGAACAAGAGCTTCATCGTGCTATCTACATTTCTTTTAGGAATGCTAAGATGCAGCATCTTGATTGTCTTGCTGCTCTCCATTATATTTCTACTATGCTTCAGATTGCCTCTTTTACATTCTCTCAGTGTTGTCATGACATGAAGCAAACTCTCCACAAAGACCCTACTGACATCTTTGCAACTTATGACCTTCATGCTCTCTCTGACAGATGGACTGAGATTGTTGATAAGGCTACTGTACACTTTGGTTATGACAAGATTGATAAGAAGACTCCTTCTGTTGACCTTAACAATCCAAGATGTATTAAGGCTGCAAATGCTATTATGGAGAAGTTTGCTAATATTGAAACCTTACGTACTGCTATGCGTAAGTCCTACCCTTGGAGCATTAACTATCAAGAAGGTGTTCCTTATGAGGAATCAGCTGATTGGCTTATTGTCAACAGCAAATCAACTAACTCTTAAACTTTATGATTATGGAAAACCAAAGTCCTATAAAAATCCTCTCTCAAGAGCAACTTGATACTCTTATTGAAGATGGTCTCAACAATCCTCTTGATTGTTTTGTTCTTCTCAACTATGGTCTCCGTAGCTCTAAAGAAATCACCTTCAATGATTATGGTGACTACTGTGTCTATAATGAATGTGATGACTCTGAGGAGATAATTCCTCATGACAGTCTTATGAGTTCCTTCCTTGGAGAGGCTATTAACAAAGGTGCATTATATAAGTATTAAAACAAAAAACATTGATAAAAATGAAACAGGAAATAAAAAACATGAAGAAAACCATATGGGATATTACTAACATATTAAAGTCAAAAAAGATTGCTAGTACTTTTCTCAACACTGAGAATATTAATATAGATTCTCTCTTCAATTATGTAGAACAGTTACAGAAAGAGATGTCAGAACTTGAGAAGGTTTATAACTATAATGACTCTCAAAATCTTGGGACTAAACCAAAAGAGACTCCTCAAAAGGATAATGTCAATCATCCCTCCCACTATCAAGGCACTAAACATGAATGTATTGATATAATGCTTGATGTCTTTGGCAAAGAGAAAGTATCTGCCTTCTGTGAGCTTAATGCTTTCAAGTATCAATGGCGAGCTAACTCTAAGGGTACTGACATTCAAGACAAGCAAAAGGCTATTTGGTACAATCAGAAATATATTGAGTTGAATACTGATAAATAATAACAAGAAAGATGAAAGATAATTATCCCACAATCTCTCAATCTGAGGAGCGTATTGCTCCTTGGAATCAGAAAGACCCAGAGCCTACACAAATAGATTGCTGTGTCTCCTATTGTCTAAGCAAATCTATGCCTGTAACAATAAAGGATTATGATGTTATTGATGGTGAGAACAGCTTTGACAATACCAACTTCATTGATGAGTTCAACAATGATGAAAAAGCCTTTAGTCTTACTTCTTTGCTTGCTGAACTACGTCATCTTTCAGAAGAGAAAATCAATAGACTGAATGATGAACTCACTATAATGTATTCTCCTGAAGGTAAGAATGTAATCAATAAGGAATTAGAATATTACAAAAACATCTCCAAAGCTGCTCAAGGTTGGATTGTTGACGACCTTGATGTCACAATGGAATAACAATAAAAATCATATAATATGGAACAACTTGTAGTAATCCACAATAACACTATCAATATTCACAGTGCCTCTAACAATCCCATCATTAATGATGATGATGCCACAACAGAAGATATACTTTCCTCATTAGGCTATGACCCTGATGATGTAACTTTTGTCTGGGGTGAGGATTTTAAAATAGTAAAGGAGGAATAATCATGACATTCATAATACATTTCAAGGATAATCATAGGGAGACTTATAGTAACCACTATGATGAAAATGATGAACATGAAAGAGATGCTGCATGGGATGATGCCTATGCTACATTTCCTGATGCTGACTATATAGAAGCTTTTTAATATGACTCTAAATGAATATTTATTATTAAGGTTTAATAGAAGTAACCATCCTAAGTATAGAAAGTATGCAGCAGAATGGATAAGCAATCTTACTAAAGAACAATTATTCTACTTTAGAAAGGAAATGCTTAAATTGCTACTTTAATACATTATTCTTATGAAAAACAAGCAAGCTAAAATCAAAGAAGTTAAAATTGGGGATAGAGTCTATATAATCTCAAAAGATGGCTTTACCCAACTTAAACAGAATAACACATAATTATGACAAATTATGATAAGCATTGTCTTCTCTATAAGATTGGAGAAGACCTTCTTATAGCATTACAAGGATATAAGTCTTCATCAATAGAAGATAATGGTCTTTATGATGAAAATGTTTGTAAGAAAATACAAACAGCTTTTAATGCTATAAGCAGACAGATGAAAAAGTACCAAATAAAAGAGTAAACAATATGAAATTAGTTAATCAAAGCTTTGAAATCTTAGAGCAGAAAGATTTTTCTCTCAAGGGTATTAAACAGTTCATTGAAAGATGTGGACGTGTGTGCTATAAATCTGAAGATAAAATCACTGACACTTCTTATGAAAAGTTTGTAGATATGCTTATCAATAGAGGTCATTTTAGACCTCTTGAGTTTGGTACTGTATATTTAGCAATGCCTGCTGATAGTATAATCCCTATATCAAGGAATGGTTGGGCTAAATATCTCAGTAATCCTTATTCTAAAGGAGGTAAGACATGTAAAGTAAATGAAGAAGTGAGAGTAGCTATAACTACTAACTATAGAGTTATTATTGAAAACCATTGGGAAGATGATCTAAAATATATCTGTGAACCTACAGAATATCATCCTAAAAGATATACAGTACATTTTATTATTTCTAGAGGTATAATGGATGAGTTTAGAACTCATGTTGCTCTTAGTCATTTAGCAGAGTCAACAAGATATTGTAATTATTCTAAAAATAAATTCAATAATGTAGTTACATTTATCATTCCTAATTGGTGTAAATCTCTTGTAGAAGGGTCTATACAAGAATATTCTCCATTTGAAATAAATACTGATGAAGTTATATTCATGAACTCTATACAAAATGCACAGAATAGTTATCTATCACTTCTAAAAGCAGGTTGGACTCCTCAGCAAGCAAGAGAAGTTCTTCCTCTATCTGTTAAGTCTGAACTTATTTCCTGTGGTTTTAGAGATGCTTGGGATAACTTCTTCTACAGAAGATGTGCTAAGGATGCTCATCCTATGGCAAGAGAAATTGCTATTCCATTACAAGAGAAATTCAAAGAGTTAGGTTATATTGCTTCTATTGAATAAAGTCAATAATATCTTCTAACCCTATCACTTAACTCCCTCAACCTCATAATTAATTTCTTTATCTTTGCCATATATTTTTAAATAGTAAAACATAACATTTATGGGATGTGTAAATAAAAGTAGTAAAGAGTTCAAGGTTCTTGCAGCACGTAATAATCTTGCTGACAATACTCTTGAACTCATCACTCACAAGTATTGGTTAGAGACTGGCAATGAAACTCTCTTTCCTACTGATGTTTATATCCAGGCTCAACTTGGCAATACTTCTTACCAAGAGTCTGGCAAATCTGTAAGAGAACTATGGCATAAAATGTACAGCACTCCACAAGAGTTCAATTCTCTTTCAAGACTTACAGCTGCAAGGAAGGAAGCCTTGAGGTTCTTCCCTCAATCTGCTATTGTCCATTACAGAAATGCTAAGGGCAACTATGTGCTTTCTGTTAAACGACCTGTAGAACAAGCTAACTATGATAAAGATGATTTCTTTAATGAGTTTGACAACATTGGTTCTATGAGGGATGTCAAGAAGCTTAATCTTTGTATTAGAGAGAATCAAATCTATACCATTTCTAAGGTTCAGGAGCTATACAACAGATTCAATGATGATAAAACTTCTAAGGTATTGGCTGATAAAGTCTTTAGCATTGCTAAGGACTTAGGTATTGAAGTTTCTTTTAATGAATCTCTTCCTTTTGGAACTATGGGTAGATACACCAATAGCAATACTATCACCTATAAGAAGTCTTTCCTTGAAAGGGATATAATGACAAGTAAAAAGGCTTCTATTATTCTCCATGAAGTACTGCATTCTCTTTCCATGTATGCTCTCTCTAAGTCTACTAAAAATTGGAAGAGACCTGAAGCTTTGCAAGAGTTTCGCACAGAGATTAACTCTCTCTATCAAGACCTTAAGAACAACTCTCTCCTTAAAGGTGAAAGAGGTGTTGTTGATATCTTTGAGTTTGTTGCAGAACTTGCTAACCCTGTCTTCAGAACTAAGATTCAAGAAATTGATAAACAGAACAAAGCTAATAAGTCTTTCTGGTCAAGGATTCTTGATGCCTTCAAATCTCTTTTAGGTCTCCATATCTCTGACACTTACTATCAGCGTTCAATAAATGCTCTTGACAAAGCTCTTAATGCCTTTGACATTGATACCTACATGCGTTATAATGGTATCAAGAATCAACTCAGAAAAGAAGTAGCCAACAATACAATAAATCAGCAGAATCAGCGTTTAGAAAATAAAAAACTTGTGAAATATGACAAAGCAATCAAATCAGCAGGAAGACTTTTCTTACAGATCTACAGAAGCCTTCAAGAAGGAGAACAAAAGTATAGTAGAGAAAATGAAGGAAAGACAAATGAAGGCAAGAGCCTACGAGAAAGAGGCTATGAAGAAGCTGCAAGACAACAACGCCAACTCTTAGATTGGGCAGAGAAAAATCATCAGCTCATATATGAGCCTAATGATTATTATGATGAGGTTTTCAATGACCAGAGTTTGCATGGTACAGAGTCAAAAGTATGGATAGACCAAAAGAAAAGAGTTGTTATAAAGAATGTCTCTCCCAACCATTATCAAAATATAAAGGCTCTTTTCGATAGAATTGCTATACATAATATAGCATTCCCATCAACAGCCATGACTCTGAAAAAGATTGGTACATCAGATAAGGGTGTTAGTCTTATTATTGAGCAACCATTAATTGAAGATAGTGATAACATTCCTACTCTTCAAGAAATTCAAAATTATATGACTAATACTCTTGGATTCACATTGTCTAAGGGTAAAGGTATTAATGCTGAGTATACAAAGGATGGTTATCTTGTTACTGACATTCGTCCTGAGAATGTCATTAAACAACCTGATGGTTCCTTGGCTGTAATAGACTGTTTTGCCAAGTTTGAGGATAAGTCTATGGGAAATAATATTATTGGTGAGGTTGAGAATCAAGCACAGAGATTCATTGATTCTATGCCTTCTTCTCAACTGAAAGATGAAACAGACCTTATTAAGCAGGAATCTGCCGACTATGACCTTGTTAATGGTATTGAACCTAAGCAGGAACATAGTGGTAAACCTGTGCCTCAAGACTTCACATTTGCTGATGGCACTAAGGTTAAGGCTCCTTTCAAGCCTAATGCTCAGCAGATAGATGCTCTTAATGAAATGGATAAATTCATGAAGTCTAATGAAACTTCTATGACTCTCTCTGGCTATGCCGGCACTGGCAAGACTTCTCTTATGGAAATTATTGCTAAGAAAGGTAGAAAACAGAATCGCCCAGTAGTCTTCTGTGCCACTACCAATAAGGCTGCTGCTGTTCTTAATGAGCGTGTTTCTAAAGCTGGTTTCAAGGCTGCTACTCTTAACAAGGTGTTTGGCATTAGTGTTGAGGTTGATTCTAACAGCAGCACATATAATGCACGCAATCTTGTTAATGTTCTCAAGGATGCTGATATTACTCCTGGCACTACTGTTGTCATTGATGAGGCTTCTATGATTAATGAGGAGAATTATGGTATTCTCAACAACATTGCCAAACGTAATAGTCTAAAGATTATCTATGTTGGTGATGAAGCACAGCTTGCTCCTGTAGGTGAGGATAAAATATCAAAGGTATTCCGCAATGGTGATGGTAAGGTTATTCGTCTTACCCAAGTTGAGCGTACTGATGACAATGCTATCCTAAAGGAAGCTACTGACCTTCGTAATGGTAATCCTATATCTGGTATTTCATCCTTTAATGGTAAAGGTGAAGGTGTTGCATATATCTCCCCTAATCATCAGGATGAAATCAACAATGTTGTTGCTAATTATGTCAAAGGTCTGAAGCATGACCCTAATTATTTTAGGATTCTTGCTTTCACTAACAAGGCTGTATCTGCTTATAACAATCAAGTCAGAGAACTTCTTGGTTATACCTCTCCTTCTCCTAATGTAGGTGAACCTATGACTGGCTATGCTAACTGGGGATATGATTGGAAAACAAAGTCTTACCGTTTTATCAACTCTGAGTCTTACAAAGTGTCTAAGGTAGACAAACCACATACTATACAGACTCACCTCAGTGATGGTACTGCTATTACTATGGAGGCTATTCCTCTTACACTTGAAGATTCTTTAGGCAATGTTGATACCTTCGACTTTATTGACATCAAGAGTAATCTTTCTAATCTTCAAGCAGCTGTGCAGCTTGCTAATGAGAAGAAGATGCTTTGGGCTGAAGCTAAACGTGCTGTTGGTAGGGATGCTAAGGCTAAAATTTATCAGAGAATCAACTTCATTGATAATTTCCTCTTTGTCAATGATAATATTGAGGATAGTAATCACAATCTTCTCCAAGCTAAGACCATTGACTTTGGCTATGCCATGACTGTTCATAAGTCTCAAGGCTCTACCTTTACCAATGTTCTTATGGATGATGTTGACATTTCAAGAGCAGGTCTTAATAGTAATAATGCTATGGAGGTCATTGACCTTGGAGAAACAACTTCTGAAGATGGTTCCAATGCTGATTTGTTGAATACTGAGGATGTTGACCTTGGAGACCTTGGAAGTGAGAATACCAATCAGTTGTCAATCTCTAAGCCTACTCAAGCCATCAACCTCAAGCAGCAGCTTGAATATGTTGGTGTGTCAAGAGCTACTGACACAGTAACTATTGTTTCCAACAATGTCAAGAAAAAAGGTTCTCCATTACATAAGGATAGTACAGTAAAAGAGAATAATTCACGTTCTAATAATAAAACAGAAAACAATGAAAGCAACAATACAAGAAATGCAGAAACTGTTGCAGGAAAACAACAGACAAGCAATGGAGGATTACTTGCTGAGTCACAAGCCAGAATCCAGAGAGGAGATGGAAACCTACGAGAAACTCAGAAACAAGGAGTTCTCTCTCAGGAAGACATTGACAAAAGAAACCAAGAAGACAGAGAGTCTCTTGAAAAATTCGCCAAGGAACAAGGAAAATGGGCAGATGATGTAGACACAAAATTAGAGAAGAAATATGGTGATAGAATTGGTCATGGCAGTGAGGCATGGGTATACAGAAAAGATAAAGACACTGTTATCAAGTCTCGCAGTATTACTGGCTACAATACTGTCTCTGATGCTCTAAGGTCTATAGAACTGCACAATACATTGTTCCCTGAGACTGCAATGAAAGTTGTAGGCTTTGGTAATGGTGATGGTGAGTTTTCTATTATTATTGAGCAGCCTTTTATAGAGGGTGCTTATGCTTCTCAAGAAGAGATTGATTCTTTTGTAAAAGAAAGGTTTAATGCTAAAAAAGACCCTTCTATAATAGGAAACACCTCCTATAAGACAGATGACTATCTCCTACAAGACTTGAAGCCTCAGAATGTGCTTGTAAGGATTGTCAATGGAGAAAAACAATACAATGTTATTGATGGAGATTTCTATGACAATCCTTTAAAAGAGTCTCAATCTCCTTCCCCCACCACCCCTACCTCCACCCCCACTAACGGAACTGAGCCTTCAACAGTCTCTCTTCCAGGTTATGAATACTTTAATGACCTCTATGAGGCTACACCAGTAGATGCTGCCTGGAAAATTCCTTATCTCAAGGAACTTGATGCTCAAATCTCTGATGAAAACTCTATAGAGGATAATAAAAACATTATCAATCGCATGGACAACATTCTACAATCTACAAGTGAGAAAGAGTATCTTCAAGAGTCTAAGAACTCTGAAAAGAAACAAGTTGAAAAGACTCTTGATGAGTATGATAAACTTAATCATCAGATTGACAATCTTCTTGGCAACCAAGACTTGGAGTCTGATGGTGAGGTGTATCATCTTGATGAGTTAGGTGCTTCTCATCTTTCTGCATCTGAGATTCGTCATACTGCTGAACTTGTGGCCAATGAAATCTCTGACTCAATAACAAAGCTTCAAAAGGAAGAAGGTCTTGCAGAGAACCTGTTCTCTACTCTCAACACTGACCTTGACTTTCAGTCTGCCTCAAGAAAGCAAATTGTTGAGGCTGTTGGCATCAACCGTCTTATTGACAGTGTTAAGTCTATATTTGATACTGAAGCTAACTGGGATTTCTACAAGAATGATGAAAATGGTACCAGTTTCCAAGCTGACCTTATCTTTGCCAACTGGGATGCTATCATGTATCTTGCTGCTGATGTCTTTGCCATGAATGAAGGCTTTGGTATTGCTAAGGATTTCTCTAAAGGTAACTTTACCACTACTGAGGATTCTCATATTGACTATGACAACTTCAATGATTATTCCAATGACCAGGATATTGCTGCTGAGGAAGGTGAGAAGGATGAGCAGGAGCATTGGCAGATAGAAAGTCGCACTATTGATGTCCTTAATTCTATGTCTGCTCTTGTTAGACAAGGCATTCATGAGTGTTATCTTCTTAATGCAGATAGTAGTAAGGTTATGAGTAAGTGGGGTATTGCAGAGCGTGTTAATCCTCGTGAAGCTGTAAATAGTATTCTCCGTTGGACTCAAGGCTCCTTATCTCTTGATGCTATGATTAAGAAACTCTCTGATAAGCAGTCACAGAACCCTTGGCTCTCTCAGCTTGTTCAGAGATTGTCTGACAAGAGTGGCAATGAGACTGACTTCCAAAGTCAGTTCTATGGAGTGTTCTCTAAGCATTTCCAACCTTACTCTATTGTTCTTCTTGAAGATGGTAAGTATCATAGTATAGCTGTCAATAGTCATCCTGCCCTTACTGATGTGATGAACACTATCACTTCTCAGTTCAAGATTGGAGAGCATCCTCTCTTTGGCACTAATGGTAAGATTAACACTAAGTTGCTTGGCTCTGCTGATTCTGTTAGCAATGACTTCACTCTTCATAAGGCATTGTCTGAACTTCAGAATATAAATAAGTCTATTAAGCAAGGTAATACTCTTAATGATGATATGTCTAAGGTTGCATCTAATAATATCATGACTGTTTGTAGAGCCTTTGGTTATAATATCACTGAGGACATGCTTTCTGGTGTTGTCAATGCTGAGAGTATTAATAAGGTAACTTCTGCTCTCAACTTCATTGTCAAAGACCTTGATAGTGCTGTTTCTGCTCAGCATAAGGGTGAAATGAAGGATTATAATCCTTTTGCTTTTGGCACTAAGTTTGGTATTAATGGTAGTCTTCGCAACTTCCTCTCTCCTATCACTGATAAGCTTGAGGATACTGCTATTAATGCTTTCTATGATAGTGGCAAGATGTATCAGTCTTATGTAACTCCTTCATTCATGACTAAGCTCTTTAACAAGTTCCGTCAGGAAGGTCAGGCTTTTGAGGATTTCATTCTTAATGAGTATGGCTCTTCTGAATGGTTTAAGTTTGGTGCTGGTGATGATGATATTACCAAGGGTTGGCGTAATGAGTGGCTCAGACTTCTTGCAAGAGATGAGAATGCTCGTAAGGTGTTTGACCATAAGGTTGAGCTTAACTTCAATAAGCATAACTATATGCGCAACATGAATGATGCTGAGTATACTCTTTCTCTCATCACTGAGTACTTCTCTGAGAGTGCAAAGGTTGAAGATAGAGTTCCCGCTTGGTTTAGAGTACCTATGCAGTCTAATAAGCCTTCTTCTGAGTTCATTAAGTTCTACTCTTATAGAGGGGATGGTTATAAGAATACTATTGTTAATGGTCTTCATAACATATTCCTACAAGAGATTAGTAGAATACAGACTGTCCTTAGAAGAAACATGTCTAAGAATGACCCTGGATTCATCAAGAACTTTGACACTAATGGACGTAAGTTCGACTTCCTTCCAGTGTTCAATAACTATCTTGATAATGTAGATAGTTCCAAGAGAATTGTTCTTCGTAATGAAGATGGCTCTGTATCTTCTGACAATAATAGGTTTGCTTCTCTTCTTCAGAAGAAAGTCAAAGGTGAGACTAATCTTACTCCTGATGAAGAGGTTGAACTTGGTAAGCTTGCTGAAAGGATTATCCGTCAGTTTATGGAGAACAGAGTACAGTCTATCCTTGACACATGGGAAAGCAATGGTATTCTTGAGGCTGCAAAGAACATCAAGGACATATATCCTTCTGAATTTGATAACTCTTCAAACATAAAGAATGAGGAGAGAGAAGATGTAATCAATGATTGGGTTAAAAAGCAAGTGGAGAATTACCTTTGGAATGATACTTTTGCTTCTAAGAATATTCTTCAGTTAACTCTCTCTGACATTGCTTTCTATAAGGATACTGAGGATTTGCAGAAACGTCTTGCTCAGCTTCATGCTCCTGGTGTCAGAGGTAATATTAACGCTATTGATTATAATGGTAATAGAGTGTCTGATGGTAAGTACAGAACTTTCATCTTGAAGGACTTTGATTCTTTCAAGTCTAACATCATAGCTAACATTGCTGAGGTATTTGATAGAAAAATTGCTGCTGCTCCTGACAATCAGAAGGCTGTAATGATTGCTCTCAAGGAATCTCTTGTTGGCAAAGATGGTAAGTACACTAAGATTAATGTCACTGATGCTCAAGGCTATTCCTCTCCCTCTTCTTACAGAAAGAAGGCTTACATCTTTGGTAAGTGGTCTCGTCATGCTGAGGATATTTATCAGAAGATGCTTAAAGCAATAGTTCGTTAAAATTTGAGATAACGGCTAAGCGGCTTTACGCTGCCA
>ERZ1026874.99-NODE-99-length-57694-cov-15.167699_pt1 | contig 57694 bp, 50 predicted proteins | sample MGYA00380167_ERZ1026874 | MGnify/ENA primary metagenome ERZ1026874 (study PRJEB33269, sample SAMEA4719803) | human gut metagenome | biome: human-associated habitat; feature: organic feature; material: feces | place: Cameroon | collected 2013-10 ...
ACCGCGTTTCTTTTGATTATCAATGAGTTACGCGGTCACTGGTCACTAGTCACTTACACTTTCACATTCAATTTGGTTGCTTTGCGCGTGATTTTTGCACGTTTTTATCGGATTGACGTCGATAAGGGCTAACATCTTAAGATTTATATTTCATTTTTGGGGACTTGTCACTATTTAATCTATTTTGTATCTTTGCATCGCTATACTATATACCTACTCACACATTATAATATATACAGACGTATCCATGAAAGATATTTTCAAGTTTTTTGTTTTGGCTTTTATGCTGCTTGGTTTGTTGACTTCTTGCACAAACGAAGATAAGAAATATGTGATTGGCGTGTCGCAATGCTCGGATGACTCTTGGCGCACTAAGTTGCAACAGGAACTGGAGATTTCGACTTATTTTAATGACGAGGCGAAACTGGTGTTTTGCTCTGCCAATGACGATGTGAAGAAACAATGCGAACAAATAGATTCGTTGGTGGACATTGGGGTGGACGTGCTTATTGTTTCGCCTATACAACTCGACCCTCTCTCTGCTGCAATTCATCGTGCCACGGAGAAAAAGATTCCTGTGATTCTCTTTGACCGTAAAAGCGGGGTGACGGATTATACGGCTTATATGGGTGCCGATAATTATAAGATTGGGAAGATGCTGGGCGATTATGCTGCCACGTTGCTGAATGGTGAAGGGCAGATTGTGGAGATTGGCGGTGAACATGGTTCGTCGCCTGCCATTGAACGCCATAATGGTTTTAACGATGCACTGAAGGCTTATCCTAAAATTCGCGTGGTGGGGTATGCAGAAGGCAACTGGAAGGAGAAGTCGGGCGAGAAGGCGATGCGCAAGGTTTTGGATAGCCTTGAAAGGGCGGACCCTGACTTTAGGGTAGACTTGGTGTATGGCGCAAATGACCGTATGGCTGTGGGGGCACGAGATGCGGTGGAGTATTATATTACGCTTTGGCCTGGCGGTGCGTTGGCGCAACGTATGCCGGTTTATTATTTAGGTATTGATGCGTTGCCTACTCCGGGTGAGGGCATGGAGATGGTGCGCGATGGGCGGTTGACGGCTTCGGCTATTTATCCGACACATGGTGATGAGCTGATGGCGTTGGCGCTGCAGATTGCGAAGGGCGAGCCTTTTGAACGGAATAACTACATGGAGACGAGTATTGTGACTGCTGAGAATGCGAAGGTGCTGTTGATGCAGTATAAGGAGGTGGAGAATCAGCAGAGCTACATTGCGCGTATGCACGCGCGTGTGGACAGTATTTTGTCGCAGTTTAATTTGCAGCGTCTTTTGCTGTTTTTCTTTATTTTATTGGTGGGCATTGTGAGTACGTTGTTGGTGGTTTCGGTGCGGGCGTATCGTACGAAGAAACGCCTGTATGAGCAGTTGCGTATAAAGAATGAGGAGGTGAACCGCGAGAAGGAGATTGTGGAACGTCAACGTGACGAGTTGGAGGAGCAGCGCGACCAGTTGCTTGACGCTACGACGCAGGCGGAGGAGGCTTTGGCGCATGCGACTAAAGGTGGGGATAAGGAGGTGTTGACGCCTGAGATGCGCAAGACTGAGTTTATGAAGCATTTTGAGGAGTGCTTGGAGAAGCGCTATCAGGACCCCGATTTGTCGGTGGAGGACATTGGGCGAGATATGTGTTTGTCGCGTGTGCAGCTGTATAGGCGTGTGAAGGCCATTAGTGGGAAGACGCCTGTGGAGTTGATTCGCGAGAAGAGATTGGCGCATGCGCGCGCATTGTTGGCAGATGGTTCGCTGACGGTTTCGGAGGTGGCTTATCGGGTGGGGTTCTCGGCTCCGTCGTATTTCACGAAGTGTTATAGGGAATTTTACGGGATAGCGCCTTCGGAGAACAAAAAATGATTCAAATATGGGCAAAAATGTTGCAACGACCGATTTTTGGCAGTCGTTGCAACATTTTTTTTGCAGTTCGGGGTGGGCGGTGTATAATTTTGTCGCAGAAATTCGTTCGCGAGGAACGGGTTTGGGAGCTCTGACTAGAGAACACTAGAAGGGCTTATCAAAAAATCCTATCTACAAATTCTAACAGTAATGAAAGCAACTACTAAGAAAGCACTACTCACTTGTTTACTCTGCACACCTATTATTATGAATGCACAGAGTGAAGAGTCTGCCAATGGTGCGGGCAAAAGTAACAAGGAAGAGGGAAACCGCAATGTGATGCTGAACGCATCGAGTGCAAATGGTCCGCGTGAAATTCAAATAGGACTTCCGTCGACGGACGTGAATGTGCTTGAGAACGGACTGCCCGTGACTTATGCCACAAATCCGCACAGTGTGAACTCGAATTGGCGTATGGACGCCAGTCATAGCCACGTGGGATTGTTGAAGATTTCGGAAACAGCTATCACAACAGGTAACATTGGTTATGCCGTGAACTCTTGGACTAAATTGGGCGAAAAGGGTTTTCATGGCTCGCTCAACTACAAAGCTAATCAATTTGGCATGCAGGAGTTTTCGCTGAACATGAATGGTTCGGTGACTGACAACTGGCTGTATAGTGCCAATATTTATCAGGACTTTGACCCGGGAACTTTCGACATTAAGAGTTCGAAGTTGCAAGATCGTACACAAATCTATAAACTCGCTTTAACTCACCTTTATGGTAAGGGACGTGGTCAGTTCTCTGCCATGTATCATTATAGCAACAGTCACCCTGTGAGCAATTATGCGACGCAGTCGGCTCCCTTTATTTATGTGGGCGATGGCAGTGTGAAGGAGTATGGCAAGTTTAAACTCGGTACGACTTCGTATTTGCCCGTTGATGCGAATATGACTTATCGCGATATGCGCACGGGCGAGATTGGCAGTATTTCACTGTATGATGCTGCTGAGAATCGGTCGAGCCAGGTGTTTTTGTCGAACAAATATGCTTGGGACAATGGGTTGACTTGGACTGCCTCGGCGCGTTATGACCATGCTCGCGGTGCTTGTGTGTATCAGTCACCGATGAGCTTGATGAATGTGAAAAACAACGCTGCTTATAACTATAAGATGATTAACGCCCTTGGACAGACTGAGGCTTACACGGGCGATTATGTGCAGTCGCGTATGTCGTGCTTGAACGCTGGCGACATTGACGAGATGTTGTTTACAACCGAATTGAGCAAGAAATTTAACCGCAGCACTTTGCGCGTGGGCTTGAATGAGTGGGTTTATAACATTGACTATGCTTCGAACACAACGATGTATGACCAAAGTGTGCCTGTGGATGGTAGCTACCCCGTGAGAGTGTTTGATGCGAACAAGCGTAACTCGGTTTTCTATGACTTTAACAAGAATGCTTCGGAATATTATAAGGGCACTGAAAACAAGTTGGCTGCTTACTTGACCCACGATTGGGACATTACAGACAAATTGAATGCGTATTATGGAGCTCGCCTTGAATGGCAAAGTCTTAATGGTAAGAATGCTGCTGTGCGCAATGCTGCTGGTGACTATGTGGGACGCTTTGCCGACTACCACCTTGGCGCTACGGCTGCCGATGGTACGGTGATTAAGCCTGCGAACTTAGATTATAATTGGTTGAACTATGACCTGACAGCTGCGTTGACTTATAAGCTCACAAAACAGTTTGGCTTTACGGGCGACTTCACTTATATTGTGCAGCATCCGCGTTTCGACAACTTTGCCCCTGCTACCTTGCCCAATACGGACAAGATTACTGTGCCTTTGGCACGTGGTGGTGTGTATTATAACAACAAGTGGATTAGCTTGACTTCGCTCTTTACTTACATTTCGAAGACAAACAATAACTCTACACTGAATTTGCAGCATGGTGCCGAGATTATGGCTGCTCCGATGAGTTATGACATTCAGACTTGGGGATGGACGACCGACGCTATTATTCGTCCGTTCAAGGGCTTTGAGCTTCACGCTTTGTTTACTTACCAAAAGCCGACTTACAAGAAGTATGAGACCTCGGTTACCTTTAGCGATGGTTACAAGGGTAGCATCAATGCTACTGGCAACATTGTAGCTGAGATTCCGCAGGTGTTGATTGAACTTGACCCGAGCTATATGATTACACCCGACTTGAAGTTGTGGATGAGTTTCCGCTATTTTGGCAAGACTTATGCTAACATTAACGATGCTTATTATTTTAACGGTCGTTGGGAGAGTTTTGGTGGTGTGGACTGGAAGGTGAACAAGATGCTGAACTTGGGTTGCACGGTTGTGAACTTCTTGAACCAAACGGGTGCGAAGGGTAGCATTGCTGGTGCCGAACTTATTACCAAAGAAGAGGCTGGCAATTATAAGAATTGCTTGATGACAGGTAGCTACTTGCGTCCGCTCACCGTGGAATTTACCGCAAAATTGAATTTTTAAGTCAATGTATAATTTATAATGTAAAATGTATAATTGCCGTGCGGATTAGCGTAGAAAAATTCTACATTGTACATTATTAATTATCCATTGTACATTATTAATTTTCCTCCTCTAACAGTTATAAAAAATGAAACGAATTGTAACCGCTATGGCTGCTGCACTGACTTGTGCGGGCCTTTATGCTCAGAAAATGGACATTGCTACTGTGGGCGATACTGCAGTAATTACCATTACCAATCCTACAAAATACCTCATTCTGCCCGTAGAAGAAAATATGCCCGAAGCACAGGTGGTGCTTGATCAAGGCAAAAAGACGGACACTTGGATGGATGTGCGTTTGGCTGTGAATGGTGTGGACTATGAGGTGCCCTTTGCACTGAACAAGGGTAACAAGGCTGTGGTGAAGATTGCGAATTTGGCAAAGAACGCATTGGCACTGCAAAAGTTGCGCCTCAGCGACACTTGGAATGTAACAAATACGGATTATTACCGTCCGGTATATCACCACACGCCTGCCTATGGCTGGATGAACGATGCGAACGGTTTGACCTATAAAGATGGTGAGTATCACCTCTACTTTCAGTACAACCCCTATGGTTCGAAGTGGGGCAACATGCACTGGGGACATTCTGTGAGCCGCGACCTTGTGCATTGGCAACACCTTGACCCTGCGATTGCTCGCGACACCTTAGGTCACATTTTCTCGGGTAGTACGGTGGTAGACAAGAAGAACTCGGCTGGCTTTGGCAAGAATGCTATTATAGCTTATTACACCTCGGCAAGCGACAAGAATGGACAGATTGAGTGCATGGCATATAGCAAAGACAATGGCCGCACTTTTACGAACTACAAGGGCAACCCTGTGTTGCGTCCGTTTGACGGATTGAAGGATTTCCGCGACCCGAAAATCTTTTGGTATGAGCCCGCGAAGTCGTGGTATATGATTGTTTCTGCCGACAAAAATATGCGTTTTTACAAGTCGAAGAACTTGAAGAAATGGGAATATGTGAGTCAGTGGGGCAAAGGTTTCGGTGCACAGCCCAACCAGTTTGAATGTCCCGACTTCTTCCCCTTGGCTGTGGATGGCGACAAGAGCAAGATGAAGTATGTGATGATTGTGAACATCAATCCTGGTTTTGTATTTGGCGGTAGTGCTACACAATATTTTGTGGGTGAGTTTGATGGCAAAGAATTCCATTGCGACTCAAAACCCGAAACCGTGAAGTGGCTTGACTGGGGTAAGGATCACTATGCCACAGTGACTTTCTCGAACCTTGGCGAACGCATTGTGGCTGTGCCTTGGATGAGCAACTGGCAGTATGCGAATGTGACACCTATCCGTCAGTATCGTGGTGCCAACGCATTGCCCCGCGAACTGAAGTTGTTCTCGAACAATGGCGAAACTTATCTTTCAGCGAATGTGGTGGAAGAAACACGTGCGCTGAGAAAAGAGACGAAAGAGATTGGAAAGGTTGAGGTAGACAATGCGAACCCCTACGTGCAGCGTAACCTTTTTAGCAATAATAATGGTGCCTTTGAAATTGAAGCCGACATTAACCCTGGCAACAGTGACGTGGTGGGGTTGAGCCTATTTAACGACAAGGAAGAACGCACATTGGTTTATCTTGACTTGAAGAATAAGCGTTTGGTGATGGATCGCACTGAAAGCGGATTGACCGACTTTGGCAAACAAGCCGAACGCCACAACATAGAGAAGGCTGCCGAGGCTGCTGGAAAGATGAAGGGCAAACTCTCGCAAGACATTGCGATGAACTATAAGAACGATTTTGCACTTGCTACATGGGCTCCGCTTTCGCTCTGCGGTGACGCACAGGATATGAACCGTTGGAAGGAAGACGGTCAGAGTGCTGCGAAGGAAGGTGCTTATCAATTGGATATTTTTGTGGATAAATGCTCTGTGGAAATTTTTGTGAATGGCGGACGCATTGCCATGACCAACCTTGTATTCCCCACACAACCTTATAACAACTTGAAGGTGTGGGCTGAAGGTGGCAATGCGCAAATTGCTAACGCTAAGGCTTATTCGCTCGGATTGTAAAACTTTTTCATTATAGAAATGTTATTGTGACTATCAGGGGGGGGCGTCTCTGAGATGTGTTTTTAGGGCGTCCCCTTTTTAGTTACCCTTTTCTCTCCTAATTTCCTCGAAAAAAATGAAACAGACCAATAAAATGGCAATCATCTCGGTGATGTTTTGCTTTTTCTGCATGGGTTTTGTGGATCTTGTTGGTATTGCCAGTAACTATGTGAAGGCTGACCTCCACCTCAGCGACTCTGTAGCTAATATTTTTCCCTCGTTGGTATTCTTTTGGTTCCTTATTTTTAGTGTGCCCACGGGGGTGCTTATGAATAAGATTGGACGTAAAAAGACGGTATTGCTCTCGCTTGTTGTGACTGCCATTTCGTTGTTGCTCCCCCTCTTTGGCGAAAGTTTCGGCATTATGCTTTGCGCTTTCTCGCTCTTGGGCATTGGCAACGCATTGATGCAGACCTCGCTCAATCCACTTGTGACTTGCGTGATGAATGGCGGACACTTGGCAGCCGTGCTCACTTTTGGACAATTTATTAAAGCCATAGCCTCGTTCATTGCTCCCTATCTTGCCATTTGGGGTACTACACAGGTGATCCCTTCGTTTGGCTACGATTGGCGCATTCTCTTTGCTGTTTTCCTTATTATTGGTATATTTGCCACAGCGCTACTTGCTACGATTCAGATAGACGAACCTGAAGCCACAGCAGCTAACATGAGTGTGGGAAACCAATTTGCTCAGGCTTTTGCTCTGTTAGGCAAGCCCCTTGTGTTGCTTACCTTCTTGGGCATTATGTGTCATGTGGGCATTGATGTGGGCACAAATACTACGGCTCCGAAAATTTTGATGGAACGCTTGGGCATGACGCTAAACGATGCTGCCTTTGCCACCAGCCTCTATTTTATTTTCCGTACCATTGGTTGTTTTACGGGCTCCTTCTTCTTGCGCATAATGAAGGCTCGCACCTTCTTTCTTATCTCGGTGGTGCTTATGGCTGCCTCGATGGCATGTTTGTTGTGGGGCGACAGTAAGTGGGTGCTCTATGCTGGCATTGCCCTTGTGGGTTATGGCAACTCGAACATTTTCTCTATCTGTTTTTCGAATGCCTTGATGGCTGTGCCCGAAAAGCAGAACGAGGTGAGCGGACTCATGATTATGGGTTTGTTTGGCGGTACGCTCTTCCCCCTCGTTATGGGTGTAGCCTCTGACGCGATGGGACAGGCTGGCGCTGTGATTTGCATGGCTGTTGGCGTAATTTATCTTTTTACTTATATCACTAAAATTAAATAACCTCCTTTCATGGAAAATTATATTGTAGGTCTTGGCGAAACGCTTTTTGACTGTTTGCCCGATGGTAAGAAATTGGGGGGTGCTCCTGCAAACTTTGCTTATCACGTGAGTCAATTCGGACTGAACGGTATGGCTCTCTCGGCTATTGGCAACGATGAAGATGGTAAACAAATTATACGCGAACTGAATGCGCACGGATTGAAGCACCATCTTGAGGTGGTGGACCAACCCACAGGTACGGTGCAGGTGACGCTGTCGGGCGATGGCATTCCACAATACGACATTTGCTTGGGTGTGGCTTACGACAACTTGCCTTGGACGCCCGAAATTGAACGCATTGCCCATAACACACGTGCCGTATGTTTTGGCACTTTGGCACAACGCACGGTGACCACACGTTCTACGATTTACCGTTTTTTGGATGCGATGCCTCCCTTGGGCACGTTTAAACTTTTCGACATTAACCTTCGCCAAAATTGGTATTCGAAGGAGGTGATTGAGGAGTCGCTCTCTCGTTGCAATGTGCTTAAAATTAACGATGAGGAGATTGTGAAAGTGGCTCACCTTTTGGAGCTTGGCGATATTGTTGATATCGACCCTACTCAGGAACTTTTGCAGCCCATAAATTTTGAGGATCAAGTGCAGCAGTTGATTAGTCGCTATAATTTGCAAATGGTGGTGCTGACTTGTGGTGCCTTTGGTTCGTATGTGGTAACGAAGGAAGAAATGAGTTTTCAGCCTACGCCTAAAGTGAAGGTTGCGGATACGGTTGGCGCTGGTGACTCGTTTACGGGTGCCTTTTGTGCAGCGATTCTCGCGGGCAAGTCGATTGGCGAGGCGCACAAGATTGGGGTGGATGTTTCTGCATTCGTTTGTACGCAACAGGGGGCTATGCCTGCTTATCCGCAGGAACTGAAAGATAAAATAGACATTAAACAATAGACATTAAATTTTTTCATACGCAATGAGGCAGGTAACCAGAAGCACCAATCTGGTTGCCTGTTTTTTTTTGCGTAGACTTTAAGAGCTCGCTCCGCGAGTTTGGGGGGAACATTAATGTCCATTAATTCCCATTAATTGTTTCATTAATACTTTTCTTCTACATTGTGAAATAAAGTTCTACCTTTGCAATATGGCAATAAAAAAGATAAATACATATCCATTGGTTACGGCAGAAAGTACGTTCGATGCTGTGATTCTTTGCAACGGAGAATATCCCTCCCACCCCATTCCACTTGCTCTCCTTGCACATGCTCGCTATTTGTGTTGCTGCGATGGGGCAGCTTTGGCATGTATTGCACATGGGTTGCAACCTGATGCGATTGTGGGAGATGGCGATTCACTGCCCGAAACACTCAAACAAACGTATGCACACATTTTTCACCCTGTTAGTGAACAAGATGACAATGACCAAACAAAGGCTACACGCTTTTGCATGGCACAGGGATTTAAACGCATTGCTTACGTGGGAAGTATGGGAAAACGCGAAGACCACACTTTGGGCAATATCTCACTGCTTGCTCGATATAAAAGCGAATTTGGACTTGAGGTGACAATGATTACGGACTATGGGTGGTTTGTAGCAGCGCAAGGTGATGCACTATTTAGTGCCTTTCAGCATCAACAGGTGAGCATCTTTAATAATGATTGCACCGCACTGTCAAGCAGTGAACTAAAATGGGATGCCTACCCTTATACCGCGCTGTGGCAAGGAACACTCAACGAAGCCGTAGACAACTCTTTTACACTGAAGGCAAACGGAGAATACTTGGTTTTTAGGACGTTTGAGGCGAAAGAATAGGATGCTCTAAAAAAAAACTCTCCTCAACAAAAATTTGAAAAAAGTTTGGCTTGTAACAAATAAGTTTGCAACTTTGCAGCGCATAAAGTTCAAAGGACTTTAGCAGGGGTGCTACCACAGTTGTGGATGCTGAGATAATACCCTCATTAGCTGAACCGGGTAATGCCGGCGGAGCAATTGCAAAAAAAGAATTTGCAAATACGCAAATTGAAAGGGTGGTTCTAATAATTCTGATAAGTCGCTTTGCACCCTCTCGCATGTGTCTTTTCGTCAGTTCGCTCAGTCACATAGCACACGCTATGCTCCTTCGCTCACTAACAAAAATACACACACGATAGAGCACAAATCGGTTTATCAGAATTATTAGAACCACCCTAAAATAACACACTAACTATGGACAAAAAATTGTTGATGTTGGCTGCACTCACAGCCAACATCTTGAACGTGGCTCCTATCCAAGCGAGCGAAAAAGGAGAGAAAACCCCACATGCTTTAACAGAAAAAGCTGACACGGTAGGTGTGAACTTGCAAGCAGCCCAAGTGGTTTCGACACGTGCAGGAAAGCACACACCGATGGCGTATAACAACTTGAGCCGAAAGGACATTGAGAGCGTGAACTATGGCAAAGATATTCCCTTTCTCTTAATGTTTACGCCTTCTGTCACTACCACTTCGGATGCAGGTGCTGGTATTGGCTACTCGAGCATTCGTGTGCGTGGTACTGACCCTTCGCGCATCAATATCACAGCCAATGGCATCCCTGTGAACGATGCTGAAAGTAGTCAGGTGTTTTGGACGAATATGGGCGACTTTGCATCGAGCGTAGAGAATATGCAGATTCAACGCGGTGTGGGCACATCGACGAATGGTGCAGGTGCCTTTGGCGCAACCATCAATATGCAGACCGAGAAAATTGGTACGAAGCCCTATGCAGGAGTTGACCTCTCGGCAGGTAGCTATGCCAGCCACAAAGAAACCTTCCGCTTTGGCACAGGATTGATTAAAAACCATTGGGCTTTTCAAGGCAGACTGTCGCACATTGCAAGTGATGGCTATGTAGATCGTGCTTCAACCCGATTGGATTCTTACTTCTTGCAAGGCGGTTATTTTGGCGAAAACACTGTGGTGAAGTTTATTACCTTCAATGGCAAGGAAAAGACTTATCACGCTTGGAACTATCCCTCGGTTTACGAGATGGAATTGGCAGGTAGCCGACGCTATAACTCGTGTGGCGAATATTATGACGAAGCAGGCAACGTACACTATTATAAAGACCAAAGCGACTTTTACCACCAACAGCACTACCAGTTGTTGTTGAACCAAATTATCACTCCTACGTTGAAATTTAACGCTGCCTTGCACTACACCAAGGGCTTTGGCTATTATGAAGAGTATAAAAGCGGACGTAAGTTGGGCGAATATGGTTTAGTGGGTGCTGAGAGTGCTTATTTTAAGACAAAGACCGACTTGGTGCGTCAGAAGCTGATGGATAATGACTTTTATGGTGCCGTGGCTTCGTTTGACTATGACAACCGCCAAAACTTGCGTGCCACTGTGGGGGGAGGTTGGAACCGTTATGATGGCGACCACTATGGATTGGTGAAGTGGGTGAAGAACACCGAACACATTGCCGACTTGCAACCCAACCACCGCTATTATAGCAACAATGGCGACAAACGCGATGCCAACATCTATGGCAAGGTGAGCTATGAATTTGTGAAGGGGCTGAGTGCGTATGTTGACTTGCAATATCGCCACATCAACTACAAGATGGACGGTCCAACCGACGACTTTAACGGCACAACGCAACAGGTGTTTGACTTGGAACAAAAGTACGACTTCTTCAATCCCAAGGCAGGTCTGTTTTACCAAATCAATCGTAACCATAGTGTTTATGCCTCGTATGCCTTGGCACACAAGGAGCCTACACGCAACGATTTTGAGGATAATATCAATACCCACCTTCGCGCTGAACAACTCAATGACTGGGAATTGGGCTACAAATATCAGAGCGAAAAATTCTCGGCTGGCGTAAACTTTTATTACATGGCTTATCGCGACCAGTTTGTGTTGACAGGCGAACAAAACGAGATTGGCGAATTTATTGCTCGTAACGCAGGAGAGAGCTATCGTAGAGGTGTGGAATTGCAAGCAGCATGGAGTCCGGTAAAATGGTTCCGTTGGGATGCCAATGCTACATGGAGCCACAACCGCGCAAAGGATTGGACGGTTACGCTTGACGATGGCACAGCCTATAACTTGGGTGATACTCCATTGTCGTTCTCGCCCGACTTTATTTTCAACAACATCTTTACCTTTGATTACCGCGGTTTCCGTGCAGCCCTTACCAGTCAGTATGTGGGCAAGCAACGCTTGTCGAACACAGGTTTTGACTATTATGTGAGCGAAGAGGAGGATGGCAACCACAATGTGAGCATGGTGTTGAAGCGCCATTTCATTACGAACCTTGACCTTGCCTACACCTTCCGCATGAAGGGTGTAAAACGCATTACCGCGGGTTGCACCTTCTATAACCTGTTCAGTGCCAAGTATTTTAACAATGGTTGGACTGCGCCAAGTTATAAGAAAGACGGCAACGGCAAAGTTGTGGCATACACCAGCAGCGACCGCTACGAAACAGGTTATGCTGTAAGTGCCCCATTCAACGTGATGGGACACCTGAGTTTTGAGTTTTAGCATTTAGTATTCATTCTTGTACGAATTTGTAGGAACAAGTTTTTCATCACTGCAAATTTCGTGCAAGAATGTATTACTTATTACCTAAAAATCAATTTGTAAAATCAGGAGCTTTATAGGTTTTTGCTTGGTAGTTTCAGTAATAAAACGTATTTTTGCTCATGAAAAAACATTGTTTGTTTTAAATAAAGAGTAAGTATGAATACTTCAGTAATAAATGAGCCGCAGCTTTTGGTAACTGTATCAGATCCTGCTATGTTGACAAAACTGAAAAAAGCCATCCAAATGTTGAATGGCGTTAGTTCTATTTCTATTCTGAGACCTAAGAAAACAGATTTGGAACTTGCCGAAGAGGACAAGGCGAAAGGTAGAGTAACCCAATGGAATTCTGTTGACGAAATGTTTGACACTATTTTAGGGGAATGATGTATAAGTTTGGTACAACCAAAAGATTTGACAAGGCCTTAAAGCTTTGCAAAAAGCGTGGCTATCCAATAGAAGAACTAAGAAAGGCCATAGCCATATTGGTAGAAAATGGTAGCCTGCCATCAGAATATAGACCACACATTCTTCATGGTAACCATGAAGGTGAATGGGAGGCGCATATAAAACCAAACTGGCTGTTAGTTTGGGAACAGAATGATGAAGAATTGACTCTCTTAATGCTGACAACAGGAACACATTCTGATGTATTTGGCAAAACAAAAAGATAAATTACATATTACTTAAGGTCTTATGCAATATCTCGACATTATCACCACTATATTAGGTCTCATCTACATTTGGTTAGAATATCGTGCCAGCATTTGGTTGTGGCTGTTTGGCATTGTGATGCCAGCGCTCGACATTGCCCTGTATTGGAGTCATGGACTTTATGGCGATGCAGGTATGGCAGTGTATTATACCATAGCAGGTGTGTATGGCTTTTTGGTGTGGAAAATTGGTAAAAAACGCAAGGCGGATAATGAGCTGAGTGAACAAGGCGAATTGCCTATTACCCACATGCCCAAACGCCTTTATCTGCCAGCTACGCTCTTCTTTGCTATAGCTTGGGCAGGAACATGGTATGTGCTCAAAACATTTACAAACTCCACAGTGCCTGTGCTTGATGCCTTTACCAATGCACTGAGCTTTGTGGGCTTATGGGCATTAGCACGGAAGTATGTAGAACAATGGTTCTTTTGGATTGTGGTAGACGTGGTTTGTTGCTATTTATATGTGGGAAAAGGCATTCCGTTTAAGGCAGCTCTTTATGGCTTATATGTAGTGATAGCCGTTGCTGGATATTTTAAATGGCATAAAAAAGTTGTTTCTCAAAAAAAAATAGTAATTTTGCCGTCAAAATCATAAGATAAAACAAAACATACACATTTACTCCAATGATTAAATCACAAGACATCAAGAAGGGTACTTGCATCCGCTTGGACGGCAAACTCTACTTCTGCATTGACTTTTTGCACGTAAAACCCGGTAAGGGTAACACCATTATGCGTACCACATTGAAGGACGTTGTTTCTGGCCGTGTGCTCGAACGTCGTTTCAACATTGGCGAAGCTCTCGAAGACGTACGCGTAGAACGCCGTCCCTACCAGTACTCATACGCTGAAGGCGACCAGTACCACTTCCTTAACCAGGAAACTTGGGACGATGTAATCATCGAAAAGGACCTCATCACTGGCGTTGACTTCATGAAGGAAGGCGATGTTTGCGAAGTTGTTAGCGATGCCTCAACAGAAACTATCCTCTTCGCTGAAATGCCCGTTAAGACTCAGCTCAAGATTACTTATACTGAACCGGGCTTGAAGGGTGACACCGCAACTAACGCTACTAAGCCTGCTACACTCGAAACAGGTGTTGAAGTACGCGTTCCCCTCTTCATCAACGAAGGCGAAGTTATCGAAGTCGACACACGCGACGGCTCTTACTTGAACCGCGTTAAGGCATAATCATTAAGCGCCTTTTAAAAAATTAGGAGTTAAGAAGGATGACTTGCTCATGTGGCAAGACTGCTTCTTAACTCTTTTTTTTATGTCATTTTCTTCTCCTACTCTCTCTCCTCCTCTGCATCTTCACACAAATTTAACACCATATATTACTAACGATTTTAATAAAAGCCGTAATATTGCACTGAAATAAAAAATCTACAATATGGAACCTTACAAAATTTTAGTAGTTGACGATGAACCCGACTTGCGCGAAATTTTGCAATGCAACCTTGAAAATGCTGGTTATAAAGTAGAAACAGCAGAATCGGCAGAAGAAGCCTTGCATAAATTGCAACCCGACGTGAACTTGATTTTGCTCGATGTGATGTTGGGGGGCATTTCAGGATATAGAATGGCGAATAAGGTGCGCAACGAACTGAAACTGAAAACCCCTATCATATTTCTCACGGCTAAAGACACTGAGAACGATATGCTGACGGGATTTTCGGCAGGGGGCGATGACTATATCTCGAAACCCTTTTCACTGCACGAAGTGTTGGCACGTATTCGCGCGGTATTGCGCCGCACAGAAACTGAGCCACAACGCACTGAATTACATGCAGGCAACTTGACCATTGACTTTGTAAAGAAGTTGGTATTTACCAATAACGAGGAAATTCGTTTCTCGCCCAAAGAATTTGGCATTCTCAGTTTGTTGGCCATGCACCCTGGACGTGTTTACTCACGCGAAGAAATATTGGCAGAAGTGTGGCATGGCGATAGTTATGTGCTTGATCGCACGGTCGACGTACACATTGCCCGCGTACGCCGTAAGTTAGGCGATGACGCTTATCACATTGTGAACAGACAGGGATATGGATATTGCTTTGAGGAATGAGACGACTTACGTATAAACAAAAATTGCTGCTGAACTTCACGCTACTCTTTGCTGTGTTTACAGCATTGTTGGTGGTGTTTCAGTATAACCGCGAAAGACAATACAAACACGACTTACTCGACTCGCGTTTGCAGAGTTATGCCGACATGGTGGCAAGTGCTACTGAATATTCAGACACGGTAAATTATGACACGCTGCTCCATGTATTGCCTGCCGATTTGCGCCTTACGGTGATTGGTCGGAGGGGCAAGGTGCGTTTTGAGTCGACACACCATGCAATAGACAGCATGGACAATCACTTGGACCGTCCCGAAGTGCGTGCAGCTAATGCTTCGGGAAGTGGTAGTGATGTGAGATTTTCGGATACAGACAAACGCGAATTCTTTTATTACGCCAAGTCATACGGTCCCTACATTGTGCGTGTGGCACTTCCCTTTGATGCCTCGGTACAAAACTTTATGAAGGCAGACAACGTATTTCTGTGGTTCGTGCTGATGCTATTTCCCATTGCATTGGTGGTGCTTATTTACATCAGCGACCGCTTTGGCAAGGCAATAACAGGCTTGCGCAATTTTATGCAGTCGGCAGATAAGGGATTGGTAGACTATGAACACATTCAATTTCCACACTCTGAGTTGGGCGAAATTGGACGTGCCATTATGGAGAAATATAAACTGCTTGAGGAGTCGAACCTTCAAATTACGTTGGAACGCGAACGCTTGATGCGCCACTTTCACTATTTTGACGAAGGTATTGCCATCTTTACGCCCGAACGCAAACGCATCTATGCGAACCAGCGTTTTATGCAATATGTCAACGTATTGCTCGACCATCCCACCCCCGACATTTGCGCCATTTGGCAATCCAAGGCATTTGCACCTGCCATACAGTTTTTGCAAATGAACTGTAGATTGCGCTCTACCACAGAGGAGGCTCCTGTGTTCCGCTTTAACACCCAGGCAGGTGGAAACACCTTTGCCGTGCAGTTGCTAATTTACACCGATGGCAGTTTTGAAATTACATTAGCAGATGTAACAAAGGCTGAGAAAAACCGCAAGCTGAAGCAACAGATGAGTAATAACATTACACACGAGTTGCGCACACCTGTGAGTAGCATTCGTGGTTACATTGAAACCATACAAGAATGTCCCACCCTGAGCGATGAACGCAAAAGGTATTTCTTAGACAAGGCACATGCACAAGTGTTGCGTTTGACAGACTTGATTCGCGATGTGGCATTGATTACAAAAACCGAAGAGGCAGCAAACCTTATGCCACGCGAAACTGTGCTGATGCCACAGGTAGTGAAGGATGTGGAAGAAGAATTGCACGAAAAGTTTGTGCAAACGGGCATAAAACTTTACACCTCTGTGCCTGCCGACCTTAAAATTGAAGGTAACTATACGTTGCTCTTTGCCATTTTCCGCAACTTGATGGAAAACAGTCTGCGCTATGCTGGTGAGGGTAAAGACATCCATATGGAGTGTTACAACGTGACGAAGGAGTTTGCTTATTTCTCGGTTTACGACAATGGACAAGGCGTGCCCGAAGAACACCTACCCCGATTGTTCGAACGCTTTTATCGCGTAAGTGATGGACGCACACGCAACGATGGAGGCACAGGCTTAGGTCTGTCAATCGTGCGCAATGCCGTGCTCTTTCACCAAGGCGACATCTCCGTGCGAAATCGAAAAGATGGTGGCTTAGAGTTTTTGTTTACGCTGCATCTGTAACGAGGTCTTCCTCATATTGTGTATTACGTATTTTTTTTAAGTAAAAAGCAATAAGTAATCGCTAAAGCACATGAAATGCTTGGTGATTACTTATTGTTTTCTTGTTCTGAAATTCTTATTTCTGAATCAAATCCTTCTCAGCCCTATAAAACTTTGTTTTAACCCCTGCTAAATGAAACATTAGGTGGCAAAGGTTGTCAGACACGAAATGATGATTGATAGCATAACGCACTGACTCTACTATTTGGGGATGACGCTTTTGATAAGTGGGCGAGAGCCAAATAAACAATGGTATTTCGTATTGATAACGAAAGCGTTGTGGTGTAAGTACATCATTGACACGACCAAAAGAATCGCGATAATCATAAACTTCCTCACCATGATCTGAAAGATAAACCAAGGCGGTGTTGGTGTGGGCAAAACGCTGAAACAAACGCCCTATTACCCAATCGTTATAAAGGGTTGCATTGTCATAGTCTGCCACAATTTGGCGTTTTTCGGGAGTGAACCAAGGGTGATGGGTTGGAACATCGTGGGGAGTAAATCGCAAGAACTCAGGTTTCTGTGGAAAACGCGATACAGGCATAAAATGCTGCCCCACAAGATGGAATACCATAAAATGCTTATTCCCCACGAACTGTGCATTTTTTTCAAAATCATCGAGTAACAAACCATCATAGTCGAAACTCTCGGCATTGGTTTGCGAATAGGCGGTACGCACAATGTCGGGATGATAAAGAAGAGAGTTTAGTGCAAACGAAAAGCTTTCTCCTGGATACATGTCGCGCTGATTGTCCCACCATAGTACACGGTAACCAGCTTGCTTTATCAGTGATAGGAAATAGGGAGATTTGTTCCAAGTCTCACCATCTGCCAAACTATTGCAACAAAGCATATTGCGCATCACCTTGCTTGTGGTGTTAAATGGTGATTCTGCACGATTCATCACAAAAAGGTTTCCTTTATCACGTTCAGCTGTGAGGTTGGGATTGGTTAATAACGGATAGCCATAGAGGTTGCTATGCCATTTTATAAAAGACTCGCCAATAACTAATACTACATTGAGAGAATCAGAATCGGTTAGAGTAGCTTTGTCGTGACTAAGAGTTTGCAAGGTGGTGTGTACGACTTGGGGAACCTCACGCGCTGCTAAGTGTATGCCCCAAGCAGACTGTAACAAACGAGTAGCCTCATCGTTAAGCGCGTAAGGATAGCGGTCTTCCCACTCCATGAGTTCATCGGTTTGCTGCAAAGTGAAAAGATCTGCATAGAGACGCGCACCATACACGCCTATAGCTAACATGGGCACAAGCATTACACCTAAAGCCATACGACATTTTTGATTGATACAAGGCAACAAATAGCGAGCGTGTGCCCATTCTAATACAAGTGCGAATAAGCACATGCACAACATATTGCGTAAGGCAGCCCATGTAGCAGATGAAAGGACAAAGGTGTGCCAAAAGTCGGATATTTCGTGACTATTGGTTTCGGCAAGAAGGGTAAAGATTGTAGGTGATATGTTCATGCTGAACGTCTTATGCAGAAATAGCGTTATGAACATACCTATAAAAAAAACTACATACACCCACACCTTAAACCATAGCTTTTGCACCCACTGTAAAAGTCCACAAGCAATGTAGGCACGAAATGTGCAAATGCAAACGGCATAGCACACATCTCTTGCTTCGCCCCATCCTGACGCAAAGAATTCGAGCATAGCATCCTTAGCAGTCCACAACATGTAGACCATGAAAAAGGGAAGTTGGCAAACAAGAGGAATAGCCAATGAATTAAATATATTTTTTAACCTTATCATTGTTTTTAGACATATACACATTAGGACATACCTAAATTTGGCGCAAAGTTATATTTTTTGGTTGTTTAATACAAATTTTTCTTACAAATAGAAACACAAGAACGAGCCTAAAATACAAATAAAACCACTCACACACGTTTTTATTCGCTTTTTTGGCGAAGATAAGAATAAAAGTAAGTAACTTTGCATTTTCTAAGGAAATGGGAATCTAATGTAAGATTATAGTTTTAACCCTGATCTTAAACTATAGGATTTCAATACTTTTTGAATATCAAATAACACATATAAAAAATAGTATACATAAAAGTTTTTTATGGAACTTATTGAACAACTTATTGCACGCGCTAAAGCCAACAAGCAGCGCATCGTTCTTCCTGAAGGTACAGAAGAACGCACTTTGAAAGCCGCCAACCAGATTCTGACTGACGGCGTGGCAGACCTCATTATTCTTGGCAATGTAGAAGAAATTCACAACTTGGCTAAGCAGTGGGGACTGGGCAACATCGACAAGGCCACTATCATCGACCCTGCCACAAGCCCTAAGAAAGAAGAATATGCTGAACTCCTTGCAGAACTCCGCAAGAAAAAAGGCATGACCATTGAGGAGGCTCGCAAAAAAGTGCTCGACCCTCTCTACTTCGGTTGCATGATTATTAAGAGCGGTGATGCCGATGGTCAGTTGGCAGGTGCACGCAACACTACAGGCAATGTGCTTCGTCCTGCCTTGCAGATTATCAAGACAGCACCTGGCATTAACTGTGTGAGCGGTGCAATGTTGCTTCTTACTCACGCTCCTGAATGTGGTGACAATGGCGTTCTCGTAATGGGTGACGTGGCTGTTACTCCCGTACCCGATGCTAACCAGTTGGCTCAAATTGCTGTTTGCACCGCTCAAACAGCTAAGGCTGTTGCAGGCATCGATCCTCGCGTAGCTATGTTGAGCTTCTCAACCAAGGGCTCTGCTAAGCACGAGGTTGTAGACAAGGTTACTGAAGCCTTGAGCATTGCTAAAGAAATGGCTCCCGAATTGAAGATTGATGGTGAATTGCAAGCTGACGCAGCCTTGGTTCCCTCAGTAGGTGCTTCGAAGGCACCGGGTAGCGAAATTGCTGGTAAGGCTAACGTATTGGTTGTCCCTTCACTCGAAGTGGGCAACATTGGTTATAAGCTCGTTCAACGCTTAGGTCATGCTACTGCCATTGGTCCTATTCTTCAGGGTATTGCTCGTCCTGTTAACGACCTTTCACGTGGTTGCTCTATCGACGACGTTTACATGATGGTAGCCATCACTGCTAACCAAGCTATCGCTGCTAAGGAGGCTGAATAATTTTAGATTTTAAAAGGTGCTGCACTCGTTTTTTTTAAGAGCGCAGCACCTTCTAACCCCTACTTCCCTAACCCCAAAATATGAAAATTCTCGTAATCAACTGCGGCAGTTCATCTATTAAGTATAAACTCTATGAGATGGACGATAAGTCGGTGCTCGCTGCTGGCGGTATCGAAAAGATCGGTCTTGAAGGCTCTTTCTTGAAAACTAAAATCAACGGTGAAACAAAAATCATCGAATCGCCCTGTCCCACACACACTGAGGGTATCAAACTCATGTTCGACACCTTGTTGAACCCCATGTATGGTGCCATCAAGAGCTTGGACGAGATTGGTGCGGCTGGTCACCGCATTGTGGCTGGTGGTCGCTTCACTAAGAGCCAGATTGTAACCGACGAAATGTTGCAGGAATGGAAGCAGTATATGGAACTTGCTCCGCTCCACTCAGACGCTCACCTCAAGGGCTATGTGGCAGTTAAGAACATGTTGCCCAACTTGCCCCAGGTATTTGTATTCGACACTGCCTTCCACCAAACAATGCCTGCAAAGGCCTATATGTATGCCGTGCCTTACAAGTACTACGAACAGAACAACATCCGTCGTTGGGGTGCTCACGGCACAAGCCACCGCTTTGTAACAGCTCGTGTATGCGAAATGCTTGGTGTAAAACCCGAAGACGTACGTATCATCACTTGCCACATTGGTAATGGTGCTTCTGTTTCGGCTGTGAAATATGGCAAGTGTGTAGACACCTCAATGGGTCTCACTCCGCTCGAAGGTTTGATGATGGGTACTCGCTCTGGCGACGTTGACCCCTCGGCTGTGCTCAGCATCATGAAGAAGGAAGGCCTCAATGCCGACCAAATGAGCGACCTTTTGAACAAAGAAAGTGGTGTAAAAGGCATCTCGGGCGTATCGAGCGACATCCGCGAGGTAGAAGCTGGTATCCGCGAAGGCAACGAACGTTGCAAATTGGCTATGGAGATGTACGACTACCGCATTAAGAAGTACATTGGTTCTTACGCTGCAGTAATGGGTGGCGTAGATATCGTAGTGTTCACTGCCGGTGTAGGCGAACACCAATGGGACGTTCGTCAGGGTGCTATTGAAGACCTCGAATTCATGGGCATCAAGGTAGACACTGAAAAGAACAAGAAGAACTTTGGCGAAGAGGAAATTATCTCAACACCCGACAGCAAAGTGAAGGTGGTAATTGTTCCTACCGACGAAGAATTGCTCATTGCAAGCGATACACTCGACTTGGTAAAATAATCTTTCCGTAACAGAAAGAGAATCTATCTATCCACTTAGATAGAAAGCATACAGAATCGACAGCATTTCAACCAAATGTTGTCGATTCTTTTTTTGCATACTTCGGCTATTTTGTTCTATTTTTCCTTTTATCAGTCGCACACGTGCACGGCATAAATAAAATACGTAACTTTGCAAGGATATTAACGATAAGTAGTTAAGACTGAAAAGTTTAGATGTATACGAGTAATGCTTTTACGACCAAGCATCTACACAACTTTCAAAGAAACGCATCAACTAAAATTTTCCACAACACTGATGAAGAAGTTTTTTATCATATTATCATTGGCATGTTGCAGCGTGTGCAGCAATGCACAAGGTGTGCTCTCGCTCGATAGCTGCCGTGCATTGGCATTGCGCAACAACAAGGAATTGGCACAAAGCAAAGCCAAAATGGAGAAGGCTGCATGGGACCGTAAAGCGGCTCATACCAACTATTTGCCCAAGGTTTCGCTCACTGCAGGCTATATGCGTACGGGCGACGAAATTTCGTTACTAAATAGCGACCAAAAAAGTGCATTGAATAATTTAGGTTCGAATGCCGTAAATGCCTTCAACGGACAATATGCTGGTCAATTTGCACAAATAGCCCAACAAATTGTGACAAAGCACCCAGAACTTGCACCACTCGTACAAAATATTTCAGGACAGTTGCCACAAATTCAAGGTGCATTAGGACAAGCAGGCAATACCTTTGGACAAGGACTTACGGATGCCTTGCGCACCGACACACGCAACATGACAGCGGGAATGATTTTGCTCACCCAACCACTGTATATGGGTGGTAAAATTAAAGCTTACGAGAACATTACAAAATACCAAGAGCAGTTGGCTAAAGAACAACTTAAAGCCGACAAACAACAGGTTTCGCTCGATGTAGACAAAGCTTATTGGCAAGTGGTTTCGTTAGCTAACAAACGCCGTTTAGCCATTAGCTACCGCGACATGTTGGCTCACCTCGACTCGGATGTTGTGAAAATGATTCACGAAGGTGTTGCCACCAAAAGCAACGAACTCTCAGTGAGTGTGAAACTCAACGAAGCCGAAATGACACTGATGAAGGTAGAAGACGGATTGACACTGTCGCGTATGTTGCTATGTCAACTTTGTGGACTCCCCCTTGAATCTGCCCCTAAATTGGCTGACGAGGACAATGAGGACCTACCCACCGACGCAGAAAATATTACAGCCGACGTGCAAACAGCCTTCAACAATCGACCCGAACTCTCACAATTGGTAACGGCTCAAAATATTTATGCTGAGAAAGCTAAAGTAGAACGTGCCTCCGTATTGCCCCAATTGGCACTAACGGGTGGCTATATGATTTCGAACCCTAACGTGTTCAATGGTTTTGAAAATAAATTCCGCGGCACATGGGCTGTAGGCGTAGTGCTGAAAGTGCCTGTGTGGAACTGGGGCGAAACAAAATATAAAGTACGCGCCGCACGCACCGAAGCAAACATTGCATCGCTCAAAGCCGACGAAGCGAAAGAAAAAATTGAATTGCAAGTAAACCAAGAAGCCTTCAAGGTGAACGAGGCAAACCGCAAACTTGCCCTTAGCATGAAAAACCTTGACAAGGCTGAAGAAAACTTGCGTACTGCCCAAATTGGTTTTAAAGAAGGCGTTATCACCACCTCAGATTTGCTCATGGCACAAACAGCATGGCTGCAAGCACATAGCGACAAAATTGACTCACAAATCGACATAAAGCTGAGTCGTGCAGCCTATAACAAAGCATTGGGCTACTAATTTTAGTTGCATTGCTTCAATAGAGCAAACCTATAAAAAGCGCTCCATCCAAGCAATTCAACGAAAAACAATAAATAAGAATTCATACAACTTCGTTGAAAGTTGTGACAAATAGATACAAAGAAAATGAAACAGAAAGCAAATTTTCTTCCGGCCATCTTTATTCTTGCCGGCATCATCGTTTTGGTAATCATCGGCAGTCTTTATGCCTTTGACAATGAACCCGACACCATTCAAGGACAAGCCGACGTGACAGAATACCGCGTTTCGAGCAAAGTGCCAGGCCGTATTCTTAAATACATGGTTAAGGAGGGCGAATACGTACACGCTGGTGACACACTCGCCATTCTTGAAGCACCCGAGGTAAACGCAAAACTGACGCAAGCACAAGCTGCCGAAGCCGCTGCTGCTGCCCAAAACCGTAAAGCAGAAAAAGGGGCACGCCAAGAACAAATCGCTGGTGCCTACGAAATGTGGCAAAAAGCAAAAGCAGGTGTCGACATTGCCGAAAAGTCGTATGCACGTGTAAGACGCCTTACAGAACAGGGCGTAATGACCGCACAAAAACTCGACGAAGTGACCGCTCAACGCGATGCAGCCATTGCCACCGAACGCGCTGCCAAGTCACAATATGACATGGCTAAGAATGGTGCCGAACGCGAAGACAAAGAAGCTGCTGCTGCCTTAGTGAATCGTGCACGTGGTGCCGTAAGCGAAGTAAACTCTTACATCAAAGAAACCGTACTCTTAGCCTCTGCCGATGGTGAGGTGACAGATATCTTCCCACAGATTGGCGAGTTAGTAGGAACAGGTGCCCCCATCATGAACATTGCCTTGATGAACGATATGTGGGTAACCTTCAACATTCGCGAAGACCACCTCAACAACTTTAAAATGAACCAAACATTTAAGGCTACCATTCCTGCTTTGGGCAATAAAGAGGTAACGCTGAAGGTGTATTACATGAAAGACCTCGGCTCGTATGCAGCATGGAAGGCCACTAAAACCACAGGTCAGTTCGACATGAAGACCTTTGAGGTGAAGGCTTCGCCCGTCAACAAGGTAGAAGGTTTGCGCCCTGGTATGAGCGTAATTTTGCCTTCAGCAACTAAATAACATTGTTGAATTCCCAACCAAACACCATATCACATGAACTGGGGATTATTTGGCAGAGAGTGGAAGCGCATGGCACGCCAACCCATCTACATTTTTTGTATGGTTTTGGCACCACTATTCTGCTACTACTTCTTCACGTCGCTCATGAAACAGGGCTTGCCCGAGAATTTGCCCATGGGGTTGGTAGACGAAGATCACACCGCTACCACACGTACTTTGGCGCGTAATCTCAACTCTTTTCAAATGAGCGACATCACTCAAGAATATGCCAACGTAACAGATGCTCGTAGAGCTGTTCAACGCGGAGAAATTTATGGTTTCTACCTTATACCGCACGGAACAACTAAGCAAGCACAATTGCAACGTGTGCCCACGGTGTCGTTCTACACCAACTACTCCTACCTCGTTGCAGGTTCACTGCTCTATCGCGACATGCGTATGATGTCGGAGTTAGCATCGGGTGCAGCCTCACGCAAAGTGCTTTATGCTAAGGGTGCTACCGAAAAACAAGCCATGGCTTATTTGCAACCTGTAGTCATCGATATGCATGCAGTGGGCAATCCATGGCTAAACTACAACATCTACTTGTCGAATATCATTATTCCAGGCATGCTGGGCATCTTCATATTCATGACAAGCGTATATAGTTTAGGCACAGAGTTAAAGTTTGGCTCGTCAGACGAGCTGATGAAGTCGTCAAACGACTCTATCGTGGTAGCATTAACTAGCAAACTCATTCCGCAAAGCATCGTCTTTTTGTTAATGGGCACCATTTATGTGTTATTGCTCTATGGCTACCTACACTTTCCCTGCAACTGTGGCATTGCTCGCATGTGGTGCGTCATGGCACTCTTTGTGTTAGCTTGTCAGGGCTTGGGCGTGTTTATGTTTACTATGCTCCCCACCCTACGCTTGGGACTTTCTGCTGCCTCGCTTTGGGGCGTCATATCATTCAGCATATCGGGCATGTCATTTCCTGTAATGGCGATGCATCCCATATTGCAAGGACTCTCTTACCTCTTCCCCCTGCGCCACTACTATTTACTCTACGTAAACAGTGCGCTCGATGGTTATGCCCTTGCCAATGCTTGGCCTTTTGTATTGTCGATGGTAAGCTTTATGATTCTTCCCATCCCTTTCTTAGGACGATTAAAGAAAGTAATGAAGACCTACGCCTACGAGCCCTAATGGTATAAAAGGTGGTTCTAAAAATTATGATTTTAAAATTCTAAAAATCAAATTTTTTGTCCCCTTAAAAAAAAACAAGGAATTATGTTTAATATCCGACAAGCCTTTACAGACTTCAACTACATATTTCGCGAGGAACTGAAGACGATAATCCGCGACAAGGGCGTAATCATCTTCTTCTTTCTTGTGCCCTTAGGCTATCCGCTACTTTACAGTTTTATTTATACCAACGAGGTAGTGCGCGAAGTGCCTATCGCCGTGGTAGACGATTGTCGTACCACGCAAAGCCGCGAATATTTGCGTCATCTTGATGCCTCTGCCGATGTACATATCATCTCGTATTGTGCCAACATGGGCGAAGCCAAAAGCCTTATTAAGCACCGCAATGCTTATGGCGCAGTATACATTCCACGCGATTTCACCGAAAAACTTAGTCGTGGCGAACAAGTATATGTCAGTGCTTTTGCCGATATGAGTGGAATGCTCTACTACAAAAGCGTGCTTACAGCAAATACCAATGTAAGCTTGGCCATGAACGCTGACATAAAGGTAAAGCGCAGCGGAGGTACCACAGCCGAACAAGACCAAGTGGCAGAACACCCCATAAAATATGAGGAAGTGTCGCTCTATAATCCACAAAACGGATTTGCCACCTTCCTTATTCCAGCCGTGCTCATTCTCATCATTCAGCAAACCCTATTACTTGGTGTGGGTATGGCCGCAGGCACCGCACGCGAGCACAATCAGTTTCGCAACCTTGTGCCCGTAGAGCGCCACCACCGCGGACTTTTGCGCATTGTGTTAGGAAAGGGTGGAGCCTATTTGTTGGTATATATTCCACTCAGCGTATATGTATTGGGCGTAGTACCCCATCTGTTCCATCTTAACCAAATAGGCAACCCTTGGAACATTGCCCTTTTTGCCACCCCATTTGTCATTGCTTGCATATTGTTTAGCATGACAGTGAGTGCCTTTGTACGCCATCGCGAAATGTGCATTATGCTTATCGTGTTCACCTCCGTGCCCTTATTGTTCATCTCTGGGCTGTCATGGCCAGGCAGTGCTGTCCCCGAATTATGGAAAGCCATAGGCTACGTTTTCCCCTCGACCTTTGGCATCAATGGTTTCGTGGCTATCAACAATATGGGGGCAGAGTTGGGCGATGTGCAGCATGATTGGTACATGTTATGGGTGCAAGCAGGCATCTACCTGGTAACCACTTGTGCTGTATATAAAGCTAGCATCACTCGTTCACGCCAACGCAACATTGAACAATGGAAAAATAACAAATAAAGTTTTTCGCAGAAAAGAGGGAGGCTAATCATTCTTATTTTTAGAACTTCCCTTATATCACACGCGCGGATGTGCCAAAGTGTACATCCGCGCGTATTACATTTCGCTTGCATTTTCACCCATACACAATTTGCCCAATTCCACTTTTACTATTACCTTTGCCTTAAAATAAAAAACGAACATGCACACTCTCAATTTACGTGGAAAACTCTATCCGCTCGATGAGCCCAAAATCATGGGTATACTCAATGTCACTCCCGACTCATTCTATGCCGAAAGCCGAACGTCCGACGATACCCACATAGCCGAACGCGTAAAGCAAATGATGGAGGAAGGAGCCGACATGATAGACATAGGCGGATATTCCTCACGATCTGGAGCCGACGACGTGACGCCTCAGGAGGAGATGGAGCGTTTAAGACGTGGCATACGCATTGTGCGCAAGCTCTATCCTGAAGTACCCCTATCGGTTGACACCTTCCGTGCAGACGTAGCACGCATGTGCATTGAAGAAGAGGGTGCCGACATTATCAACGATATTGCAGCAGGCATGATGGATCGTCAAATGTTTAAAATCGTGGCACGCTTAGGAGTGCCCTACATCATGATGCACATGCAAGGCACCCCCGACACCATGCAAATAGCCCCCCATTACGACAATCTACGCCGTGAGGTAATGCTCTATTTTGCCGAACGCATAGATCGACTTTGTCAAATGGGTGCCAAAGACATCATTGTAGACCCTGGTTTTGGTTTTGGCAAAACCGTAGCACACAACTACGAATTAATGAACCATCTTGAAGACTTCAACATATTCAAGCTACCTATTCTTGTAGGCATTTCTCGCAAATCAATGATTTACAAGCTATTAGGTGGTACTCCACAGACTTCGCTGAACGGTACTACAGTGCTCAATACCATAGCCTTGACCAAGGGGGCACACATTCTGCGCGTACACGATGTGAAACAAGCCGTTGAAGCCAAACGCATTTGGCAAGCTACAACTCAGTGTTAAAAGGTGCGTTTTTGCTTATGACTACAAAGTTCTAAAACCATCTTCCCCAAAACCACACACATCCCAACCTATGTTTAGTTTCGGAATAAAAGACATAATAGACATCTTCTCGGTAGCTATACTGCTCTACTACATCTACCGACTGATGAAAGAATCGAGTTCAGCCAACATTTTTGGCGGAATCATCGTGTTTATTGTGGTGTGGATATTTGTGTCGCAAATATTCGAATTACGCTTATTAGGCACCATTCTCGACAAAGTGGTCAACGTGGGTTCGCTCGCCTTGATAGTATTGTTTCAAGAAGAAATTCGACATTTTTTCAGCACCATTGGTGCGCGTCCCGAAACCCATTTCCTAACGCGGTTGTTTCGCAATAAAAAGAAAAACGCTGGAAGCAACGTACACCGTGAAGAAATCATGCCCATTGTGATGGCTTGCATCAACATGAGCAAACAAAAGGTGGGGGCCCTCATCATCGTTGAACGCTATGTGGGACTTAACGAATATATACAAACCGGCGACATCATCAATGCCAACATTACGCAGCGACTCATCGAAAACATCTTCTTTAAAAACAGTCCGCTTCACGATGGTGCCATGATTATTTCGCACCAACGCATACGTGCAGCCGGATGTATATTGCCCATCTCGCACGACACCGACATACCCAAATCGCTCGGTCTGCGTCACCGTGCAGCGCTTGGACTTTCGCAAAAGAGCGATTGCTTGGCTATTGTGGTATCTGAAGAAACTGGTGGCATCTCTATAGCCGAAAAAGGCGCATTCCGACTCCGACTTTCAGCCGAAGAACTTGAAAGTGCGCTCTCAAAGGAGTGGATTAAAGAGTAAAAAAGCCTTTTATTCCCATTTTATTATTAACTTTGTCGCAAAATAGGCACTTTTTCGTAAAAGAATACACTTTGCATACAACAAAGTGCCCTAAAAACACACTCCACATAAGTATTCACACATGGTTAGAAAGCCCAAAATAAAAAAAGTACGCCTACACAACGAAGGCAATGTCATTCTGCGCAATAGTCTATTGGCTTTTGTGCTTGTTGGTGCATTGCTCTATTGGTTGCTCAAAGATGTAGCCCTATGGCCCTTCTATGCATACATCGTCGTGTTTGGCATTCTCTATGCCATCGCAGTTAACTTTTTCCGTTGCCCCATCCGCATCTTCAATGGCGAGAAAGAGGGCACTGTGCTCGCTGCTGCCGACGGACGTGTTGTAGTAATTGAAGAGGTTGACGAAAACGAATACTTTCACGATCGCCGCCTCATGATTTCTATCTTCATGTCTATTACCAACGTGCATGCCAACTGGTTCCCCGTTGAAGGCATTGTGAAAAAAGTAGTTCACCACAACGGAAATTTCCACAAAGCTTGGTTGCCAAAGGCAAGCACCGAGAACGAACGCTCTACCGTGGTTATTGAAACCGAGGACGGACAAGAAGTATTGGTACGCCAAATCGCAGGAGCTGTAGCACGCCGCATTGTTACCTATGCACGCGAAGACGAAGATTGTTACTTCGACGAGCACATGGGCTTCATTAAGTTCGGTTCACGTGTCGACGTTTACCTCCCCCTCGACACTCAAGTTCTTGTAAAGATGGGACAAACCACCGTAGGCAACCAAACCATTATAGCTAAATTAGCAAAACGCAAATAAAAAAGGAGGTTCAGAAATTAGGAGGTTAGTAGGTTAAAAAAAACGCCTTTGCAACACAATTTTTGCAAAGGAAACTTTTTAACCTTCTAACCTTTTAAAATTTTTAATCCACCAAGATTTTTTATTTTTAAGCATACTAAAAATCAAAATGCTCCACCACATGAAAAAGCACATCCCCAACACCATAACCTGCTGCAACCTCATATCAGGCTGCATCGCTACACTTTATGCCTCACAAGCTAATTACAGCATGGCGCTCACTTTTATCATCATAGGCGCTGTGTTCGACTTTTTCGATGGTTTTGCGGCACGTCTTTTACATGTCTCTTCGCCCGTAGGCAAAGAACTCGACTCGTTGGCAGACGACATCACCTTTGGTTTCGCCCCTGCCACCATTGTCTATTCTATGCTAAAAACGGCACTTCCCTCAAACACTTGTGGTACCGAGGCATGTCCCCTCATTACCCTCCTACCCTATGCCGCATTTATCATTGCAGCATTCTCGGCATTGCGCTTAGCTAAGTTCAACCTCGACGAACGACAGACCACTTCCTTTATCGGTTTGCCCACACCTGCTAATGCACTATTTTGGGGAGCCCTTAGCCTTACACTCTCTACGCATGGATGGCTCGTGCCCAACACCACATTGGCAATCTGCTTATTGGTTGGCATATTATTGTCAAGTTGGTTACTCGTGGCAGAAATCCCCATGTTTGCCTTAAAGTTCAAGAGCTATGGTTGGAAAGGCAACGAACTACGCTTCAGCTTCATCATCCTTAGCGCCATATTGCTTGTAATTCTTAAATGGGGCGGATTTTCCTTAATAATTGTGCTTTACATCCTCACTTCCATTCTTAACAACGCATTTGGCACAAAGGTTGCACATAAAGAGTAAACCCCTCATGTCTGACAAAAGCATCTCGTTTTTTTGAAACATGCTTTTATCGCATGAAATGTGTGCAGCGCCATAAAGCAGCACACCCATTACAAACCCCTAACCCAACACAAACACATGAGTTTACTCGGATTAATTGGACTGATTTTCCTTCTCTACACGTTCTACATCATAGGTCGTGTACTTTACACTGGATATTCATTTATGCGTGCCATGGGCATCAAGCCTAAATTTACACGCAAAGGACCTAAGTTCGAAACCGACTTTGGTGGTTCACAACGCACCACACAGCAGCAAAACCACAATACAGGCAGTTCGGGCAATGCGCATCATGAGGGAGGCTCTACAAGCAACACCGAACCTCGCAACGGCAAAATATTTAGTAAAGACGAAGGAGAATATATCGACTTTGAAGAAATAAAATAACTTCATCATCAAATATATTTAATGCGCAGCTTTGAGTTTTCGTGCTCAAAGCTGCGCATTATTTTTTGTATAGCATGAAGTTTTTATTTCACTACCTTCACCACCTTGCCATTAGTTATGCGCAAGAGGTAAACGCCAGTGTACGTAGGCTGCGATTGGAAATTAGCATACGAAGTGCGACCTACATGTTGACCACAAGCTGTATATACATCAACCATCTCGTTTGCTGCAATAGCAGGAGTAGGTGCAAACACAGAACCTACACCTTCAGTAGTACCCGAAAGAGCTACTTTTTGCCAAGGTGTCCAAGAAGAAAGGACGTTGCCCTTAACTGCTTGCACACGCCACAAATAAGTGCCACCATCCGTAAGATTAGCAAAGGCACGAGAAGTTGAAGTAATGCCCGTGAAACTTTGTTTTGCACGTGATGCTACAGCCTTCGTCTTATGCTGAGCAGAAAGCGCATCAACAACGTCATCCGCAGCATAATCTCCATCAAAAATGCTCACAGCATTTACATAGGCACGCTTGTTCGAAGCTATTTTTAATTTAGCACCCCCGCCCACAGGATTTTCAAAGTGCAATATTTGCATATCACCTGTAAGCGTAATTTCTTGCGACTTTAACTCAGCATCGTTGGCAGAGAGCAATGAAACAGTTGCAATATTTTCGTCTTTAAATGGTGACATGGTAAGCGCTACGGTGATCGTTTCACCATCAGCCTCAATGCTAGGTGAGATAAGGTAGCCTGCACTACTTTTAGTACCGAGTTTGGCACCACCAACACCATTATATACCTTGTAACCAGTCCAACCCGGTGTTGTAGTCTTTTTATCAAGCGATGAAGAAATATCTGCTGAACCATCTACCTTTAAACCTTCGCCCCATTTTGTAAAGTCTTCGCCAATCAATTTTGTCTCAGAGGGGTCTTTGGTTCCGCCCAACTCTTTAAGTTCAAGGTTATAGCTTTCGGCTTCTGCTACTGCACCCCATTGTGCTGTAAAGTCGGTAGTTGAGTTTATCACTGACTTCAGACTAGCTTCGGTTGGTGCGTCAATACTTTCGCCATTCATAAAGGTGAACGAGATGAGTCCGTCCGTGCTTTCAGCAATATTGGTTATGGGTTTACCCATATACTTACGACCATCTGCATTGGCATTGAACAAAGTAGCAGCAGGTTTTGACGTATCGGTAAGTTCCGTATTACCACTGGTACCAGGATAAGTATCTCCAGCCATGCTAGTAGCTGTATACTTATTGTCGGCTGCAATGATCGAGAAACGCTGGTGGTTCTTCACGTCATTCAAAGTGTTGTCTACCCATGCTTTTTTGTCATAATCCACATGAATCACCAACATGCCATGACCAGGCAAAGCCTTATCGCCACCCTTTTGTTGACGGTTTTCGAGCAGATAATATTCTGAGGGTGTCTTCTCGTTATAAACGATATAAGCTTCGGGAGCATCTGAGAGAGCCTTCATGTCTTTGATATAGCAAGCAGACTTAAGCTCGGTGGGTTGCATCCAACCACTCACCCAACGCTGGTATGAGTTGTAACCCACAGGTTCGTAACCATCGGCAGCATACGAACCGTAGTCCATTACGTCCCATTCTTGCATACCATAGCCTCCACCATAGGTGGTATCGTAAATATCGGGCAAACCTAAGCAATGGCTAAACTCATGACAAGCCGTACCAATACCTTCCATCGTCTTGCTGCTGGTGTCGCCCATCAACTCTGACGAGCAACCATAGGTATTAATTCTCACACCATTGAGTGTAAGGTCGTAGCCTGCCTCTTCAATTTGCCACTCGTGGGGCCAAATGGTATCTTCAATATCTGTAGAAGCTTCGCCATAACCCGCATAAATCACATATACTTGGTCTACCTCGCCATCTTTATCCCAATCGTAATCGGCAAAGTTTACCTTTGAAGCTGCCAGTTTGCAAGCCTCAACCACCATGCCTGCGGGGTCAATGTCTTCCTCATTGCTATTGTTACCCCCATACTCCTTCATATTCTTCGATACGGTTACAGGACCTACCACATCGAAGGTTAGGTCGAACTTCCCGTATGATTGGTTATAGAAGTAGTCGTGCACAGAACCAGAGTTTCCGTTTTTGCTATACCCCTTTTGGTTAAAGAAATTGCTCCATTCTTCATTGTTATGGGCAGACTGCATCTTGACATCCTTAAAGTTTACCAAGATGACCAAACCCTTGCGCGAACCTGTTACGCCTACACCTTCGCCACCCACACCGGGGGCAATGCTTACGTTGTGACGATTACTACGCTTTTGCAAACGCGCCAAACGACTTGCATTACGTTGTGCCGCACGTTGCACACCTTTTTGGCGTACACTTGAGGCATGTGCTGCGTTGTTGCTAACAAAAGCTGTTTCAGCAGCCGCACGTTCCCCCTCATTATGGGCTAATTGGGCAGAGGCTGTAGTATTACCATTGGCGTCGATTGTAGCATAGCAATAGGCTCCATCGGCACGTTTTACAAGAGGAATACCATCGAGTGTCGAAATGAAATGGTAGTTTTCATCACCCTTAAATGTGATGGTAAGCATCGTGCCGTCTGGCTGCTTTACTATTTGCTTGCGCGGTTTAGCAGGAATGGCACTTGCCGAAGCTGCAAAGAGAGTTGCAGCGAACAGCGTAAGTAATGTTTTCTTCATATTTTAAGTGGAATGTTTCTTGGAATGAAAATATTAGGAGTTGAAAAGTAATATGATTAAAGATTTTATATATCTCTCAAACTTTTCAACTCCTAAACTTCAGTGTGCGTCTGTCGATTTATGCGTGAACGTAGGTACCGATATTTTCGCCTTCAAGCACCTTTTTAAGATTGCCATAAACATCCATGTTAAATACATAGATGGGCAACTTATTTTCGCGACACATCGCAGTAGCCGTCACGTCCATTACCTTAAGACCACGCGAAAGCACTTCGTCGTAAGTAATTTCGTCGAACTTAGTAGCTGTAGGATCTTTCTCAGGGTCGGCAGTATACACACCGTCCACACGAGTACCTTTAAGCATTACGTCGGCTTCAGTCTCTATGCCACGCAATGATGAGCCTGTATCGGTTGTAAAGTAAGGACTACCTGTGCCACAACTAATAATTGCAACCTCACCGCGCTCCATAGCCTCAATAGCCTTCCATTTGCTATAGAACTCACCAATGGGTTCCATGCGAATGGCTGTGAGCACATGGCTCTTTACACCGATTGCGCCTAATGCACTGCTCAGAGCGAGCGAGTTAATAACTGTAGCACACATACCCATTTGGTCTCCCTTTACACGGTCGAAGCCTTTGCCTGCTCCACTCAAACCGCGGAAGATGTTGCCACCGCCAATAACGATGCTGATTTGAACACCCATCTCGAGCGCTTCTTTTATCTGAGTTGCGTATTCATTAAGACGTTTTACGTCAATGCCGTAACCTTGCTCGCCCATCAAGCTTTCGCCACTGAGCTTAAGCAATATGCGTTTGAACTTTGCCATATTTCTTTATATTTCGTATAATTATTAGAATGTGCGCAAATTTAATGATTTAATTTCTATCGTTGCAAGTTTTAAGCATTTTCTTTGTGAGTTTGGGATATAGAAAGGCTTGTACCACACCCCGACAGCCTAAATAGGCTAAAAATGCTACCCAAAGCACATGGTTGGTAAGAGGGAATGCGCTTATTATTACAAAAAACAAAACAGATGCTGCCAACATGCTTATTAACATATAGCGTGTGGCTGTTGAACCTATAAAAAGTCCGTCGTAAAGAAAAGCGCAAAAACTTACTAAGGGGATGCAATAGGCGTAAGGCAAATAGTTTGCTGCCTGTGCCAATACGGCTGTGCTATCGGTTAGCAAAGAGAGTATGGCATTTCCAAAAGCAATGTATACCAAGGTAAAAGCTATTACCAAACCTATGCCCCATTTGAACAAGCTATGCGTGAGTGCACAAAATTCTTCACGATTCTTGGCACCATAATATTGTCCGCCGATGGCTTCGCCTGCATAAGAGAAACCATCAAACAAGTATGAAAAGAGCGTAAAAAATTGCATTAACAGGGTATTGGCTGCCAATGTTAACTCGCCTTGTGTCGAACCTGCTGTGGTAAAATAACTACTCACAGCTATCAAACAAAAGGTGCGAAAAAATATGTCGCGATTTACACCAAAGAATTTCTTAAATGCAACACGATTGGTCACTTCGCGCCATCTTACATGGGGTAAATGTGGACGATATTTGCGTAAGTACACAACCACCGCGGTTAAAAATCCAGCATATTGCGCTACCAATGTGCCTGCAGCTATGCCCTCTACCTTCCAACCAAATGCCAATACTAATAGGGCACTGACTGCTATATTTACCACATTTTGCATAATGGCAATCGCCATAGGCACACGGGCATTTTGCATACCCAAAAACCAACCTGTAAATCCATAGAGTCCAAGCACGGCAGGGGCACCCCAAATAAGTATATTAAAATACAAGTGTGCGTATTGTGCTACCTCGGGCGTGGCAGTGATAAAACGGAATGCTAATTCTATGATAGGATGTTGCAAAATAATTAACACAGCAGACACCACTGTTGCCACAGTGAGCGAACGTAACAACACCAACATAGACTCTTTTTGATTTCCTGCGCCATACGCTTGTGCGGTGAGTCCTCCTGTGCCCATTCTTAAAAAGCCAAATAGCCAATACGCCATGTTGAAAAGCATTCCACCCACAGCTATGGCACCTATATAGGAAGCTTTACCCAAATGTCCCGCAATGGTTGTATCGACCAATGCCAACAACGGCACTGTGATGTTCGATATTATACTTGGAATAGCTATGTGCAAAATTTTTTTATTCATGAGTAATGGGTGGTTCTAAAAATCAGAGGATAAATTTTACTTCCTTAAAAGCATACACATGTTCACTACCAACTGTCTTACGTAAGGTGAGCATACCCAAAGGCGATATATCCACAATGCTGGCTCGAAAGCGTCCATTCGCATCTTCATAAGTATGTACCCCCGTTTTACGATAAAGCCGACTCATATATGTGGTGTGCAATGCCTGGAAATCGCCCTTCCGTAACTGTTGGTAATGCCCATCGAAAATCTTCACTATGTTTTGCAACAACAACGTGCGGTCTACGTCATGTCCTATAATTTGTTGCAACGAAATGGGATTGGGTGCATCACTTTTAAACGCAGGTTGATTCACGTTTACCCCTACCCCCGTCAGCGTGTTACAAATATAGGCACCACAAATGCTATGTTCAAGCAGCATGCCACATATTTTTTGATCGTGCCAATACACATCGTTGGGCCATTTCACCGTAAAACCTTCTGCATATTCACTCAGTGCCTCGCACACGGCTAAAGCCAAAGCCTCTGAGAGCGCAAACTGCTGAGCGGCTTTAATGCAATGAGGAACAAACGTAAAGCCAAATAGCAAATTACAACCTGCATCTGCCTCCCACGATGTGCCTCGTTGTCCACGTCCTGCTGTCTGAAAATCGGTCACCATCAGCACGCACGTTTCGTCTGCAACTGCATACTCTGCACGTTTTAGTTGCAGCATGGTTGAGTCTATTTGCGAAAGATACACAACACGCCAATTCTCGGGCAACTGCAATGTGCTAAATGGAGTTTGGGGCGTTATAGCGTGCGATGTGTTATTCTTGAATTGCGGCATATTCTGCTTGTAGTTTTTTGGGCATTTTTTTAAGAACCTCTGCGAGCGAATGATCGATTAGTTCTAACACCAACTCATCGGGCACATCTGCATCAAAATGTACCTCGTTCCAATATTTTTTATTCCAATGCCAAGCACCTGTCACGGCATTGTAACGGTCGCGCAGTTCTATGGCATAATCAGGATTACACTTCAACACCACCAAGTCTGGACGTTCCAAATCGAGATAGGCAAATATTTTATTGTAAACGCGAAACAAAATACCTTCTGGTCCAAAGGCTGAATCTTCGGTAGCCAAAGGCTTTTGCAAACAATAAGCGCGTACGGTTTCTATATCCATGGAGTTTATTTCTTTTTTGAAGAATTGTCCCCTATTGAGGGAATATCAAACATTGGTACTTCAACATAAAGCATTTATTGTCCTAAACCTCAAAGGGACGATGGTGGTGTGTTTGTTGCCACACCTCGTCTTCGGTGTAAGCATGGCGCAAATGCGTAATTTTAAAAGGACGTTCGGTACCAACCACTGTGATAATGTCAAAACTATAAGCCTTGTGGTGCAAATTATAGTATGCCATGTATGCCCTACCTGCAGCAATGATATTGCGTTTTTTTTGCAAAGTAACAGCCTCAGCCGCTGATGCAAAATGCTCATCGCTACGGGTTTTTACCTCCACAAATACCACTTCGCCATGCCACTCTGCCACAATGTCTATTTCGAGTTTTTCTCTACGCCAATTACGGTCTAACAGCGTGTAGCCCTTTAATGCCAAATAATAGGCTGCCTCGTTCTCGCCAATACGTCCAAGTTCGTTGTGCTCTGACATAAGTTAGCGCTTCTTTTTAAAGAAATCTTTCATCAGTTGTGCACATTCTTCCTCGAGCACCCCATTCGTTACCTGTGTCTTAGGGTGTAAGGCTTGGGGCGCATACACAGAATAGCCACGTTTAGGGTCTGAAGCCCCATAAACCACACGTCCCATTTGCGACCAACCAATGGCACCTGCACACATCACGCAAGGTTCTACGGTTACATAGAGCGTACACACGTCTAAATACTTACCATTCAGCGCATCGGCAGCTGCCGTAATGGCTTGCATCTCGGCATGTGCCGTCACATCGTTGAGTGTTTCTGTAAGGTTGTAGGCACGGGCTATAATGCGATCGCGACACACTACCACTGCCCCCACAGGCACCTCGTCTTTATCATAAGCCATGCGAGCTTGTTCTAAAGCCTTACGCATGTATTCTTCGTCTGTCATATTTTTTAAAAAGGTATTGAAGGATGAAACTGAGAAGTCGTCTAAACTTTTCTGACAGCAGTTTCATCCTTTTTAAAACCTAAAATTTCTTTACCAATTTCAGTGCCACACGTCCTCGTTCTTCGTCTATTTCGATTACGCGCACCAACACTTGTTGCTGAATGTTTACCTCCTTAGCAGGGTCTTTCACATAATGGTCTGCCATTTGCGACACATGCACCAAACCCTTCACCTTAATGCCCATGTCTACAAAACAACCAAAGTTTGTGATGTTTGTTACCACACCCGGCACTTCCATTCCCTCGCGCAAATCGTCGATGGTGTGCAAGTTTTCAGCAAAACTAAACACCTTGGCTGTGCCACGTGGGTCACGCCCGGGTTTTGCCAATTCTTGCATAATGTCTGTCAGTGTGGGCAATCCCACCTCGGCGGTGCAATATTTGTTTAAATCTATTTTAGCACGCATATCTGCCGAAGCTATCAGTGTGGGCACGTCACACCCTGCATCCTTTGCCATGCGCTCTACCAAGTCATAACGCTCAGGATGCACGGCAGTGTTATCAAGTGGATTTTTAGCATTGGGAATGCGCAAGAATCCTGCACATTGCTCAAAGGCTTTAGCACCCAAACGTGGCACCTTCAGCAAGGCTTTTCTCGAGGTGAAAGCACCATTTGCTGCACGATAATCCACAATGTTTTGTGCCAATGCGGGTCCAAGACCCGACACATAAGTCAGCAAATGTTTGGAGGCGGTGTTAAGGTTCACACCTACCGTGTTCACACAGCTCTCTACAGTCAAGTCGAGCGACTTTTTCAGCTCTGTCTGGTCTACGTCGTGCTGATATTGTCCCACACCAATGGCTTTAGGGTCTATCTTTACCAACTCTGCCAAGGGGTCTGCCAAACGTCTACCTATACTCACAGCGCCACGCACCGTCACATCATAGTCGGGAAACTCCTCACGTGCCAATTTCGAGGCTGAATATACCGAAGCACCATCCTCGCTAACTAAGAAGATTTCTACGTCTTTTAAATGCAGACTTTTCACCAGTTCCTCGGTTTCGCGTCCGGCAGTACCATTTCCTATGGCTATGGCTTCTACCTTATACTGCTCAACCAACGAGGCTACTTTAAAACCTGCACGCGCATATTGGTTTTGTGGCTGATGCGGATAGATGGTTTCGTTGTGCAACAAGTTTCCTTGTGCGTCAAGACACACCACTTTACACCCTGTTCTAAAACCAGGGTCGATGCCCATAATGCGTTTTTGACCCAATGGCGGTGTAAGCAACAACTGTTTTAAATTGTTGGCAAACACTTGAATGGCCTCTTCGTCTGCACGTGTCTTGCTCGAGCCGGCAAATTCTGTTTCGATGCTAGGTTTCAACAAACGCTTGTAGGCATCGGTTGCAGCCATTGCCACATGGGCTGCTGCAGGCGAACCTGCCTTCACAAAAGGGCGTTCTACGCGACTGATGCAATCGTCCTCGTCCGACGGACCAATGCTTACGCGCAAGTATCCCTCAGCCTCGCCACGACGCATCGCCAACAAGCGGTGCGATGTGCAACGCTTTAAGGGTTCGCTCCAATCAAAATAATCGCGGAATTTGCCAGCCTCAGCCTCTTTGCTTTTCACCACCTTCGACCGAATCATGGCAGTGTGTTCAAACGAACGACGTACCACCTGACGGGTGCGCTCATCTTCATTAAAGCGTTCTGCCAATATGTCGCGAGCACCTTGCAATGCCTCTTCCACATCCTTTACCTCGCCCTTCACATACTGTTTTGCCACCTCTTCGGGCTTTTTATAGGGCTGCAGCAACAAGGTGTTTGCCAAAGGTTCAAGTCCCTTTTTGCGAGCCACCTCTGCCTTGGTTTTGCGTTTGGGTTTAAAGGGCAAATAAATATCTTCGAGCAAGGTGGCATCCCAACAATCTTCTATGCGTTTTTTAAGTTCATCGGTCAGTTTTCCTTGTTCTTCGATGGTTTGCAATATATATTCGCGACGGTGTACTAATTCGTTCAGTTTATCGTTCTGCTCTTTTACCTGAGCCACTTGCACTTCATTGAGTCCACCCGTTGCCTCTTTACGATAACGACTAATAAAGGGTATGGTTGCGCCCTGTTCCAAAAGGTTAATGGTGCTTTCCACCTGCTTTTCGCGCAAACCTAATTGGCGGGCTATGATTTCGGTAATATTCATTTTGCTGTACTGTTGATAGGATGTTAAAGAGTTTGGGATGTAAGCAAAACCTACACCCTCATTGCAAAGATAGCGCTTTAATTTTAAAACAAAAAATAAAATAGAATTTGTGCAAGCTAAGTAGGGGTTCTATTTAGTTTTTAAAATTAGGTCCACATGGTATCGATTGCTTTTAAACTTGCTTGATGCCATACCATTAGGACATGAACGTGTACACTTTTTTACATCTTATACACGCCTTCCAAAAAAAAGTTTTACTTTTGCATTGAAATAAAAACGAATGGACAAAATGTCCTTGGTTAAAATCAAAAAATAACACAATATGAAAACTTTAGAAATTAAACATTTGTTGTATACATTGCTTGCAGCTATCACATTGGGGTTATCTTCATGCAGCTCCGAAAACGAGGAACCTGCCAACTTCAATAAATTGCCACAGGCTATAGCCCAAGATTTTCGTAATCGCTGCGCAAGCAACACCATTAAAGGTGTTTACAGTGGTGACGACTTCGATCGTGAGAGCAATCAACAAGAAACATACATATTCACTGAAAATCAAGAGGGAGAAGAGTGCACAGTGGTTTATCTTGACAACGTATGGAACCGCACAATACAAAAGTTGTCTAACATTGACCAGTTGCCCTACCAAGTGCTACTACAATTACTCAAAGTAAACCCTGAAGCCAGAGAAGATGAGTTTCAAAGAATAGAAGAGGTGTCACAAAATTGCATCAATGGCAAATACTACATATTGAGTTATTTGCAGGACACGCCTTCGCTTAAAAACCTTGTTCACACGCTCGTTATCAACAGCGACGGAACTGTACTCAAGTCATGCACATACGATATAATCCCCAATATCTATGTACATCCACTTTCTACCGACATGGATTGGATTACAAAGCATTACAAGGATGCCGTAATTCTGGCTTATGTCTGCGACTTGGGCGATGACAATTACCTCATCCTACACAATGGAATCATAAAGTCGGTTTTATTTCGCAAATCTGGAAGTGGCACCGAATGGAAAGAAACAAGCTACCCATTATCTCAAGATATGACGATACCAAACAATGTTCTTGAATCATTACACACCACCTATCCCAATTTTTACTATACAGAAGTAAAGTTCATTGAAAACGAAGGTGGCGAATACTATCTTTTTGTTGACGGATCAAGATCTGATCGCTTGGGATACTATATTGCTACAAATCAGATATAATAACTTTTTAAAAATTCTGAGATTCTGCCAATCTTATGCAAGTTGCGTGCAGAACATCAAGTTTTTTTGCAAAAGTACAACATTCCAAAAACGCATTGACAGTCTTTGACAGACATTGTCAGAAATAGGCAGACTTCGCCACTACATAGGCGGATTCTGCTTATTTCTATTTTCGCTCTGCCTTTGCAATGAATTTGCTATAAATTCGCTCGAGCTTCGATAGGTCTTCGCTTTGTTTCTACAGGTTAGAAGTGATACACATTATGAAAAGTGACAAGTGACCGAGTGACCTTTATCTAAAATCACGACTTAAAGCATTAAGAATCAATAAGTTACAAATCTAAAAAAGTCACTTTTTAAGTCACTTTTTTTGGTCATTTGTCACTTTTACCCAAGTGACTTTGACGTATCTGTATACTTTCTTTTAATTTAACCTATTCGCATTTGAATTTTTTCTATCATTTTTTGTATCGCGATTTTATACATAACATCATTTTTCACCCCTTATTTTTCGGCAAATAATATTCCGAATTCATTCCGAAGGACTACCGATATCATACCGAAGGCACACCACAGCAAAAACAAAGCAAAAGTTTAACTCACGCGGATGGTTAGTTTTTGTAGCCAATTTGTATACAGATTTCTAAGTTTGTGTTGTTATAATGGATTACCCCATTGTAATAAACGACTCGCCTTGCACTACTCTGCTTCGCCAAGTTAGGCGGCGGCTCGGCAATACAAAGAGAAAATCGAGCTTTTCTCTTTGTAATGCGCTCGCCTTGCACTACTTTGCTTCGCCAAGTTAGGCGGCACCTCGGCACCGCAAAGAGAAAATCAAGTTTTTCTCTTTGCGGTGCACTCGGTTTGCACTAACTTTGCACCTAAAATCAAAAGACCAACTTAACATTTATGTTTTCGATAATTTTAATTATTGTTTGCGGCGTTGTGGCAGGCTTCGGCTTAAGACGATGGCGCAAACTGCAATACATTAACCATACTATTAGTTTTACCATTTGGTGCATGCTCTTTGTGTTGGGCGTGTCGGTAGGACAAAATCGTAGCATTGTTAACAACCTTTGGAGCTATGGCGCACAGGCTTTGTTGATTAGTGTGGCAAGCATGTTGGGAAGCGCTATAGGAGCTTGGTTACTCTATAAATTTGTGTTGAACAAAAAATTACCTAAATCATGAAGCAAAGTCTTTTTGTGGTATTTATGTTTGCCGCAGGATGTGTGGTAGGCGATGTGTTCAACCTGCATTGGGAGTTCCATAGCATGTCGATGATTATTCTCTACGCTTTGATGTTTCAAGTGGGCATCAGTGTGGGATGTAGCGACAACCTAAATGCCATTTTACGTCATTTCCGTCCTAAAATGCTTTTACTGCCTCTTACTACCATTGCGGGCACCTTGCTATTCTCTGCATTGGTGGGATTGCTACTTACGCATTGGGGAGTGCTCAACTGTATGGCTGTGGGTAGCGGTATGGGATATTACTCTCTTTCGTCTATCCTTGTGACACAACTAAAAATGCCCACTCTCGGACAACAGTTGGCTGCAGAATTAGGAACTATTGCCTTGCTCTCAAACATCTGCCGCGAACTGATATCTATGATTTGTGCACCACTTATTTGCAAGATATTTGGACCCTACGCTTCCATTAGTGCTGCTGGTGTTACCTCGGTCGATGTATGTTTGCCTGCCATTAGTCGCGCATGTGGCAAGGAAATTATACCTATCTCTCTTTTCCATGGTATGATTGTGGACTTAACCGTGCCCTTAATGGTTCCGTTTCTTTGCGAGTTTTAAGGGCGGATGTTTATTACGAACACATACTCGCCCTAAAACGGTAATACAAAAAAGTGGCTCTTACACAAGGGTCTTACACCCAATTTTCTCCTCGTATGCCACTAAAAATGAAAAAAAGACGAAACGAATGGCATGAGTCATATTTTTTATATTACCTTTGCATAAGGTAGGCTACACCTCAGTAGTATATCCAAGCAAGCTTGATATTCTACTTTCGGTTTGCACTACCTTTGCATAAGGTAGGCTGCACTACATAAGGTAGGCTGCATAGCCTCAAATAAAACTCAATCCCCACAACGAAACAAACAGAGCGTATGACCGTCTCCGAATTTTTCAAAAAAATATTCAGCCGACAGCTATTTGGCAACTGCTTGGGCATGGTTATTATTACTATTGTCCTGGCTGTGGGCGCATTCTTGTTTTTGAACGTATACACACACCACGGAAAAGAGGTGGAAGTGCCCAATATCTGTGGCATGGACCAAGCTGTGGCCAAGAAGAAACTCGAAACGATGGGACTGAAAATGGAGGTTTCGGACACGGGATATGTGTATAACGCTGCTGCTTTTTCTGTGCTTGAACAAAGCATTAAGCCCGGTGATAAAGTAAAACCCGGACGCGTGATTTTTATTATAATCAATGCGAACGGTCCACGACAAATCACACTGCCCGACGTGGCTGATAACTGCTCACGACGCGAAGCTGAAGATAAATTGCGCATTCTTGGCTTTAAACTGGCACCCACTGAATATGTGGTAGGCGACCCTGACTGGGTTTACGGCATTAAAGTGAATGGCAAAAATGTGCCCGCAGGCACTAAAGTGTCGATTAACACGCCAATTACCTTGGTGGTAGGTTCGGGTGGAAACATCGACGAATATAACGGAAACGATAGCATTGACTACTTGCTGAACGCACCAACCGAAACCGACGAAGAATTTATTGAAAGCGGTGGAGGTACTGACGCTGAACATAGCAAGGACGCGCATGAAGAACATGCTGAAGAATAGAACGGATAACTCTTTGTGGGGCGTCCCCCCAAAAGTGGCGTTCTTAATAAATGCTGAATAAAAAGATATTACTCTCTTGGAAGATAAATTCAACGAAATAGACTTAGAAAACCCTGAACTCGACGCGATGCTAGATGAAGACGATGCTGGCGAAGAGGCGGCTGAGCTGTATGAACACTATCGTGTGGTGGCTGACAAAGGACAGCAATTATTACGCGTAGATAAATTCTTGCTCGACCACCTAAAGGATACTTCGCGCAATCGCATTCAAGCAGCTGCTAAGGCTGGGTTTATACACGTAAACGAACGACCTGTAAAAAGCAATTACCGCGTTAAGCCTTTTGACGTGGTAACGCTATTGCTCGACCGTCCGCGCTACGAAAATAAGATTGAGGCTGAAGATATCCCCCTCGACATCGTATATGAAGACAGCGAACTGCTTGTGGTTAACAAACCCGCAGGCTTGGTAGTACACCCTGGTTGTGGTAACTATACGGGCACATTGGTCAACGCCATTGCTTGGCACTTAAAAGATGACCCTAAATACGACCCTAACGACCCTGCTGTTGGTTTGGTACACCGCATTGATAAGGACACTTCAGGACTGTTGGTAGTGGCTAAAACTCCTGATGCGAAAACCAAACTCGGACTGCAATTCTTTAATAAAACCACACGCCGACGCTATAATGCTTTGGTATGGGGCAACTTGCAAGAAGACGAAGGACGCATTGAAGGAAACATTGCTCGCAATCCGCGTGACCGTATGCAAATGGCTGTTTTCGATCCAAACTCTGGCATTGGCAAACACGCTGTGACGCACTACCGCGTGCTTAAACGCTATGGGTATGTCACGTTGGTTGAGTGCATCCTCGAAACAGGACGTACGCACCAAATTCGTGTACACATGAAACATATTGGACACCCGCTCTTTAACGACGAGCGCTATGGCGGCGACCAAATATTACGTGGCACACAAAGCAGTTCGTACAACAGTTTTATCCGTAACTGCTTTGCGCTCTGTCCACGTCAAGTGTTACACGCGCGTACCCTCGGTTTTAAACACCCCAAGACTGAAAAAGAAATGGACTTTACTACCGAGTTGCCCGATGACATTACGGCATTACTGAAAAAGTGGGATACGTATTTAAATGCGGCAAAAGGTATTTGATGCGTGGAAAGTTTAAAGGGGTGTAGGGCGACTTTACCCTTAGTGCATTCTTATTAAAAATTGGGCTATTAAGTTTCAAAAACTTTTAACTCACTTTTCCCCATTCGACTCTAAATTAGCAAATATAACAATGAAACGTAAAATTGCTATTGTGGCTGGAGGTGACTCCTCTGAGCACGATGTTTCTCTGCGTTCGGCAGAGGGTATTTTGTCCTTTATGGACAACGAAAAGTATGACTGCTACATTGTAGAAATCATAACTGGTGGAAATTGGACCGTATTTTACGGACAAGAGAAGTGCCTCATCAATCGCGATGACTTCTCATTTAACACGGCTGATGGCAAACGCCACAACTTTGACTTTGCCTATATTACCATTCATGGCACTCCGGGCGAGAATGGTATTATGCAGGGCTACTTCGACCTTATCGGTATGCCCTACTCTACAAGCGACGTTTTGGTTGAAGCTCTCACTTTCAATAAGTTTGCGCTTAACAACTTCTTGCGTGCTTTCCCCGAATTGCACATCTCTGACTCTGTAATGGTGCGCAAAGGCGATAACATCTCTCCCGATGACGAAAAGCAGATTGCTGAACGTCTGGGCATTCCTTGCTTTGTAAAGCCTAATGCGGGTGGTTCAAGTTTTGGTGTGACCAAGGTTAAACGTGCCGATGCCCTACGCGCTGCCATTGACAAATCCATGATGGAGAGCGACGAGGTGATGATTGAAAAGATGATGAGCGGTACCGAAATTACTTGCGGATGCTTTAAGCGTGCCAATGGCGAAATCGTGACTCTGCCCATTACCGAAGTGGTTTGCCACGACGAATTCTTTGACTACGACGCTAAATACAATAACAAGAGCGACGAAATTACGCCTGCACGTATTGCGCCAGAAACAGCACAACGTGTGAGCGATATGACGAAACGCATCTACCACATCTTGGGTTGCTACGGACTGATTCGTATCGACTACATTCTCTCGGGCGAAAAGGGTCAAGAGCAAATTAATATGCTCGAAATTAACACCACACCTGGTATGACCGCAACAAGCTTTATTCCTCAGCAGGTACGTGCCTCTGAGTTTGAAATTAAAGATGTGTTGAGCGAAATTATTGAAGGTAAGTTCTAAAAAATATTTTGAAGTTTAAGAGTTTAAAAGTTTAGAAGAATGCTACACCCCTATAAAGCAACCTCTTTACTTTTAAACTCCTAAACTTTTAAAGTTTATAAGGACCCAACTATTTACTTATTGACTTAAAACCCCATACACCATGAATATACACGATTTTGACGCGATACGTCCATTGCTGCCCGAGGAGATTCCCGCAGCCATTGACTCTTTGTTTGCCGAACCACAATTTTGCAGCATCTTGCAGTCGTTCTATAAGGACATTCCACTCGAAATGCTCAAAGCTAAGGCTCTGAGCTGTCCCTCGTTGCTCGACTTGCAAAAGGCACTTATTTATCCGCTCGTAAAACAGTTGGTAGCAAAATGTGCCACAGGTTTCGACTTGGACGCAGAAGTGATAGCACCTGCCGACCGCAAAAAGAGCTACACCTTTGTGTCGAACCACCGCGACATTGTGCTTGACTCTGCCTTTCTCGACATCTTGCTTATTGACCATGGTTTCGATAACACCATTGAAATTGCCATTGGCGATAACTTGCTTATTTACCCATGGATTAAGACCTTGGTGCGACTCAACAAATCGTTTATCGTGCTACGTTCTGTGGGAATGCGCGAAATGCTTATGGCAAGCAAGCGCATGAGCGAATACATGCACTTTGCCGTACGAGAGTTGAACGAAGGTATTTGGATTGCACAACGCGAAGGACGTGCTAAAGACTCTAACGACCGCACACAAGAATCTATCTTAAAGATGATGGTAATGGGGGGCGAAGGCACTCCTATCGAACGTCTTAAAGAACTCAATATCTGTCCATTATCTATCTCTTACGAATACGACCCTTGCGACTTCCTTAAAGCCAAGGAATTTCAGCAGAAACGCGATGATGCCTTGTTTAAAAAGAGTCGTCAAGACGATTTAATTAACATGCAGACAGGCATTTTTGGCAAAAAAGGAAAAGTGCAATACCGTTTGGCTGCACCTATCAATACTTGGATTGATGAATACGCAGACCTGCCTAAGGCTGAATTCTTTAAGGCTGTTGCAGCACGCATCGACCAAGGCATTCATGCCAACTACGAGATCTTTGCCAATAACTACATAGCACTTGACTTGCTGAATGGCAACGATGAACAAGCTGCACACTACACAGCTGAGGACAAGGCACGCTTTGAAGCTTATCTCAACGAACGCATTGCATTGATTGACCTTGAAAACAAGGACGAAGCCTTCTTGCGCGAACGCATTCTCACAATGTATGCCAACCCGCTTATTAACCACTTGGCAGCAAAGGCTTCCTTGTAACAGGTTGTCGCTAAGTTTCAAGAAAAAACTGAACTACGCTTTCACAACATGGGCTTAAAAAAATGGTTTTTCGCACTGATTATGTTATGCTTTATTGCCTCGTGCAATGACGACACCGACATACAGCCTGCCTACCAATTTGCTTTGACCGAAGTGACTACCGACCACCAAGGCAAAGCCCACACCTTGCTGTTAGACGATGGCACAGAGTTGGCTCTTAACACGCCTATTTCGGGATTAAAAGCCGACTCTACCTATCGCCTACAGACTCTCTTTGTGCAAAACGAGCAAAAGGCACAGCTCCATTCTTATGCACAGGTGTTGGCACCCGAAGCTAAGGTTTATAAGACCATGCAACTACCTATGGATGCCGTGAATGTAGTGACTTATTGGCAAGGCAAGCATTACGTGAATCTGCGATTAGCTATTAAAGGAACCGCTGAAGGGACACACCTTTTTGGCTTTAACGATGAAGGGATACGCAATAATGTCAACGGCACCCAAACAAGGTTAATCACCTTGCTACATAACCAAAACAACGATCCGCTTTATTACACGCGCGAGGTGTATCTTTCATTGCCCTTACGTCCGCTCATTCAATCTGCCCCCACCGACTCTCTCTGCCTTCAAATAAACACCTTTCAAGGCATAAAGTCTTTTGTTTTTTCCTTGAAATAGAATTTATCTAACAGCTAAGACGTTTTAAGTAGACTGGCTATAAGTATAGCTTGTAATACTTAAAACTTAATACTTAATCATGCTTTAAGTAGACTGGCTATAAAGTATGCTTGTAATACTTAAAACTTAATACTTAATACTTAATCATGCTTTATTCCCCCGAAGAAATAAAACAGCAAACGCGCGAACTTTGGCGCACTTGCTTCAACCACTCTGAAGAGTTTATGGACATTTACTTCGACGAGAAATATACCGACGAAGCAAATCTCACTATACGCCACGACGGACGTGTTGTGGCAGCCACACAATTATTGCCCTATCGTTTCACATTCTATGGTTCTGTGCAACACATAGGCTATCTTTCGGCGTTAGCCACCTCTCCCGAAAATCGTAACCGTGGCTTTGCCTCAAACCTTATTCACGAGGCACACCGTCGCCTTTTTAAACAAGGGGCTACTCTCAGTTTTCTCATTCCACAAGACGACGATATACGTCATTTCTTTGAGAAACCACAACATGGTGCTTTTTGGACATCGGTATACCGCCAAGAACTCCCACTCGACATTACCAACGACGGAGATTTTAGCAAAATAGAAGTATCACGTCCCGACGAATGGACCAACAATCTCTATGTGTTCTACCGACGCCTTACAGCCGAATTACCCTTTATGGTTCATCCCTCAGAGAATGACTTTTTTGCTGCACTCGAGGATGCAGACCTAAAAGATGGTTATGTGCTTGTGGCACACCGCAAACGTCGTATGGTAGGTTTCTGTTTAGCCGTAAAAGAACCGAATGGCAAAGTCTACATTCGCACCTTGGCAATTACCGAAACATCTACTCGCGCTGCCTTTGTTGATTACCTCTGTCGCGAATGTGGCGTTGACCAAGTATACCGTCGTTTCTGTTTACCGGGTTCGCTTAAGGGCTGCGTGCCCTATGCCATGGCACGTGTAATCAATGTACCACACTTCCTCTCTGCCATTGCTACACGCAATCCGGGTTTCCAACTCCACATTGGTATTGATGGCGATATGGATATTCCCGAAAACAATGGATGGTATATTGTTGAAAACGGACGTGTACGCCTCACCGACATAAAACCCGAAAGCATTGTCACACCAGGTGGCTTAGCTGCCATGTTCATGGCTGCCCAACCGATGGTTTTGGACCTTATGCTCGACGAATAAATGTTCATCCCTTATATCCCTGAACGATATGAAAAAAATGCTCCTACTACTCGCTGCAGCACTGGCATTCACGTCAGCCTCAGCACAAACGGCACTCGAACATAAACAGCAATCGCTTGCCAAGTGGAACATTGGCTCTGCACAATACAGTGGCATCACAGCACTAGGGGGCAATCGTTATGCCCTAGTGAGCGATAAAGAACCAACCGATGGATTCTTTGTTTTTCGCATCGACCAAAGTGCTATCACAGGCGATGTGACCAACGTATACATGGAGGGTTTTTATGGTAATCGCTCTCCAAAGGTAGATGCTATGGGCATCAGCACACGCGACTGTGAAGGTATTGCCTATGTGCCTAAAACCAACACTGTTTTTATTAGTGGTGAAGGTGACCAACGTATTCTTGAATACGATATGAAGGGACAACCCACAGGGCGTGAACTCAATGTGCCTGAGATTTTCTCATCGAAGAACATTGTGTTTAACTATGGCTTCGAGGCTTTGTGCTACGACACCCTCTCTCACACCTTTTGGACCACTAGCGAGAGTACACTTCCTGCCGATGGACCTGCGGCATCACCTACTACACCTGGTGTGCAAAACTTATTGCGTCTGCAAGCCTTCAACGACCATCTGCAACCTACTGCCCAATATGCCTACCGCATGGACATTGGTAAAAAAGAAGACTTTGGCAAGACCTACGTATTTGGTGTGCCTGAGTTAGCTCCCCTACCCGATGGGCGACTCCTGGTATTAGAACGCGAAGCAAATGTTACAGCGGGTGGCATGAGCAGTACCGCACGTTGCAAACTCTTTGTGGTAGACCCACGCAATGCAAACCAAATAGATAGCCATACATCGATGAAGGACATCAACCCTAATCACTTCCTCGACAAAAAGCTATTAGCTGATTGGACCACTACCGTGCAACCTTTCCGCATTACCTTTGCCAACTACGAAGGCATGTGCTTAGGTCGTACGCTTCCCGATGGTCGTCAAACTCTTATTCTTGTTAACGACTCGCAAGGCGGTTATCGCAAAGGTCCCTTCCACCTAAAAGATTACATCAAAGTAATCGTATTGGGAAACTGATAAGGTGAGCACTACAAATTAGTTGCTTGCTTTGAGCATTATATGGGGTGTGAAACATTCGTTATCACATCCCATTTTTTAGTTAAAACAAAATTATTAGCCCCACAGTAGAAATGCTTAAGAAGTGCGACCAATCCATCGCCTCCCAACATTTATACTGTGGGGCTAAAATTATTATCCATTAAGTTTGTGTTAAGTACCAAATACTCCTCATGCCTAACACATTTAGGAGGTAATACTTAACACATAACACTTAAATCTTACATACGTTCGTGGAACGAACGAGAGATTACCTCAAGCTGGTGTTCGCGTGAGAGCTTCACGAAGTTCACAGCGTAACCACTTACACGGATAGTAAGCTGCGGGTACTTTTCAGGATGTTCCATAGCGTCCTCAAGCATTTCGCGATTGAGCACGTTCACATTCAAGTGGTGAGCACCCTTAGTGAAGTAACCATCCATCATAGTAACCAAGTTTTCTACACGTTCTTCAGGAGTACGACCCAAGCTCTGGGGCACGATGCTGAAGGTGTTAGAAATACCATCCTGTGAGTCACGGTAACGAAGCTTAGCAACTGATGCCAACGAAGCAACAGCACCGCTCTTATCACGTCCGTGCATGGGGTTAGCACCCGGAGCAAAAGCTACGCCTGCGGCACGACCATCAGGAGTTGCACCAGTCTTCTTACCATACATCACGTTCGAAGTGATAGTGAGCAATGAGAGAGTAGGCTGAGCGTTCTTATAAACGGGCAACTTCTTGAGTTCCTCGTCGAAGTAGTAAACGAGGTCAACACCAAGGTGGTCCACACGGTCGTCATTGTTACCGAAGCAGGGGAATTCACCTTCTACGTCGAAGCCTTCAGTCAAACCAATATCGTTACGCTTAGCAGTAACCTTAGCATACTTAATGGCAGAGAGAGAGTCGATAGCAATAGAAAGACCTGCAGCACCATAAGCAATGTTAATGCTAGGATCAGTGTCAATAAGAGCCATCTGAGCCTTCTCGTAGTAGTACTTGTCGTGCATGTAGTGGATGATGTTCATTGCATCGTTATAGATACGAGCAATCTGCTTGAGCACCAACTTATAGTTCTTCAATACCTCGTCGTAGTTCAATACGTCAGAAGTCAAAGCAGGAATGCCTTCGAGCATCACAGTACCAGTCTTTTCGCAGCGACCGCCATTGATAGCGAGCAAGAGAGCCTTAGCCAAGTTGCAACGAGCACCAAAGAACTGAATCTGCTTACCAATAGCCTGGTAGCTTACGCAGCAAGCAATTCCGTAGTCATCGTTACCACGTACTTCGCGCATAAGCGTATCGTTCTCGTATTGGATAGACGAAGTATCCACACTAACCTTAGCGCAGAAATCCTTCCAACCCTCGGGCAATTCGGGGCTCCAGAGCACAGTCAAGTTAGGCTCGGGTGAAGGACCGAGGTTGTAAAGAGTTTGGAGGAAACGGAACGAAGTCTTAGTTACCTTGAGTGTACCATCGTTGAAACGGCCACCGAGTGATTCAGTTACCCATGTGGGGTCACCAGCAAAGATTTCGTTGTAAGCATCCATACGGAGGTGACGCACCATACGGAGTTTCATTACAAACTGGTCGATGAGTTCCTGAGCGAAAGTCTCGTCGATAAGATTATGCTTAAGGTCGTGCTCAATGTAGATATCGAGGAATGAAGATACATTACCGAGTGACATAGCAGCACCATCTTGCTCCTTCACAGCAGCAAGATAAGCCATGTAAACCCATTGTACAGCCTCTTGAGCGTTCTGAGCGGGACGACCGAGTTCAAGGCCGTAGTATTCGCCCATTACCTTCATTTCCTTAAGCGCCTTGATTTGTTCAGCAACTTCTTCGCGCAAACGAATGCGTGCTTCAGTCATGGGGCTACCAATAGCCTGCTTGTCAGCCTCCTTAGCCTCAATCAAACGATCGATACCATAAACAGCCAAACGACGATAGTCGCCAATCACACGACCACGAGCATAGTTATCGGGCAAACCTGTGAGGAAGCCGAGTGAACGGAAACGACGAATTTCTTCAGTGTACACATCGAACACACCATCGTTGTGAGTCTTGCGGTAGTGTGTAAAGATGTCCTTAACATGTTCGTTAACAGGATGACCTTGCTGAGCACAAGCCTTCTCTACCACCTTAATGCCACCGAAGGGCTTGATGGCACGCTTCAAGAGTTCGTCAGTTTGGAGGCCAACAATGAGTTCATTCTCTTTGTCGATGTAGCCAGCCTTGTGCGAGCTAATAGTTGAAACAGTATCGGGGTCGAGTGAGCGAACACCACCATTAGCGCGTTCTTCTTCGAGCGCCTGCAAGCAGATATTCCACAACTTGCGAGTACGTTCGGTGGCACCAACCAAGAAAGAGGCATCGCCCTCATACGGAGTGATGTTACGCTTTACAAAGTCGGTTACATTGATTTGCTCAGTCCAGGGGCCTTCAATGAAATTCATTTGTATAAAGGGGTTAAGAGTTATAAATGCTTTATCATGCGCCGTCTGTTTTGCCCTATAACATGGACAACAAACCGTGCATCATAAAATGTTATTTAAAAAGTGAGTATAAGTAAAAATAGAAAGCTTGTTTTCTTAAAGGTAAGCTTATCCTTATGTTTTCGACCACAAAGTTACGACATACTTATAACATCTGCAAAGTTTCTCCCCTTTTTATTAACTATTTTGTAATAAGTCCAATCTTTGAGCAATAGAGTTGCTAAAGTTTAAGTATTGATAGCTCATCGTGAACATCCCACGATGAGCTATCAATATATTTTGGGGGACGGACTAAGTTTTGCGTGAGATGAGAGTATTTATGAGCCCTTTGTATTAGAATTGTTATCATCTGCAAAGCGGAAACGCACAGGAAGACGGAACCAAACAGAAACAGGGCGACCATTAAGCTTTGCAGGAATAAAGCGCGGTAATTTACTAATCACGTCAATAACAGCTTAGTCGCACTCAGGTGTAAGAGATTTTTCAACCACTAAATCACTTACTATACCATTGGTACCAACCATAAAACGGACTACGACCATCCCCTCAACTTCTTGTTTCTGAGCATTTTCAGGATACACAAGGTTATTGCTTACAAATTGGAGCAAAGCACACTCACCCCCAGGAAATGAAGCTGGTACTTCTACATGAGCATTGTCAAATACCTCGGGTTCCTTAGAAGTTGTAACAGTACCACCAATACGTTGGTTTTCCTTTAATTCATCGATATTTATACTTGATTTATCACCATCGTTTATCATATAATCTTTTGAGGCGATAGCAAACTGATTTTTCGAACACAAAGTTTTCTCTATAGTTAAAGACATATTCCGCCTTACTGTAACTTTCTGTTCTACACTTTTAACCCCATCAAGTTTCAGTTCTACCTTATGTGTTCCAATCAGCATATTATCAATCATACAAGGTGTGACGTACTCTGTTTTTTACCATCAATATAGACCTGAGCTCCCGAAGGGTGTGTACGAACATTCAAAGACCCCACAATAGGTTGGGGGTTATCCATCACGACAAACAGGGCATGACCATTTTCTACGGTAATCTGTTTTGTGGTGCTGACATGATTAAGTAAATCGGCAGAATCTTCGGTTTTCACCTTGACTATAACCCCCTCGTTGGCTGGTGTAACCTTAAATCGTAATATGCGTTGCATTACCTTGGGCAAACCCTGTGCGTTCATCGCGCTACAAGTCAGTGCAAACAAACATAAGAGGAAGAATCTTATAGTTTTCTCCATTTTAAAATGCTTCATTTTATAAATTGTTTCATCGTTTTACATCTCACAATATTCCAACAGATTAAATAACAATGCCATAGTGTGTGAGAATGGTAACAGAGTTTTGATCTTTAAACTTCACGAGCACCTCGCCAGGACGTGCGTCGTTATGACGAAAACGGGGATCAAGTTTCACCACGCCATCGTCATTGTTTGTGCTCTGCGCCATGACTGCCATGGGCAAAGCGGCACAAACCACAACGACTAACCGCCTAAAAAAGTATGTTTTTTCATGCGTTAAATTAAATGAGTTTCTTATTTTTGTTCTACCTACAAAGGTAATACTTTTTTAAACGAATGCAATGTTTTATAAAAAAATCTTTTCTGAAAGATGCCTTATGATGTATTTTTTTTGGGGGGGGGTAAAAATCCCTTTTGTATGGCTTCGGGATGATATCGGGATGATATCGGAATGAGACTTGTAGATTTTTGGAGGAAGAGGTAACGAGTTATTTTATGATTTTTTAATTAATGAGCGAACGGAATTGAATGTGCTTGTTTTGAATTTGTATGGCAAGACGTTATCGGATTTTTGACGTCGATAAGGGGTGAGGTTAGTGGGTTAGCCCGTTAGGTAGGGTGACTCGTTTGGTGTGGTGGAATACATAAATCAGGCATGTAAAGTGGAATAAAATCCCTTCACATGCCTGGCTACCTTATCTCACCCCTAACGGGGTAACCCATTTAACCTTGCCCTTTATCGACGTTAAAAATTCGATAAAATCGTGCAGCATTCACCTTGCACCACTCTGCTTCGCCAAGATAGGCTGCACCTCGATAATAAAAAAAATGAAAGTTTTTGACTTTCGTTTTGTTATTATGCTCGGTTTGCACTACTTTGCTTCGCCAAGATAGGCGGCGGTTCGGAAGTAAAAATGAAAGTTTTTGAACTTTCATTTTGTACTTCGCTCACCTTGCACTATCTTTGCACACTGAAAGCAAAAGTGTGCTTAATTTAACTGCGCAACAAAAGAACTATGTCTATTACAAAAACGCGACAAAAACTGCTCGAAGTGGCACGCGACCTATTTGCCCATAAAGGACTTGAGGCTACAACAATGAACGATATTGCTGCAGCCTCAGGAAGAGGACGACGCACGCTCTATACCTATTTCCGCAATAAAGAGGAAATCTATTATGCGGTAATCGAAGAGGAATTAGAACGACTCTCTGAAAAAATGGACGAGGTGGCTGCCATGAATGTAGAACCCGAAGAAAAAATCTTCGCGATGATTTATGCACACCTTAGCATTATTCGTGACACGGTGGCACGTAACGGTACGCTGAGAGCTGAGTTCTTCCGCAATATTTGGATGGTGGAAAAGGTGCGCAAGGCCTTCGACGAAGAAGAACGACGCATCCTGACTAAGGTGCTCAATGAGGGCGTGGAAAAAGGACGCTTCCGTATTGAAAACGTGACTCTGATGGCGGATATTATACACTACTCGGTGAAAGGACTCGAAGTGCCCTATATCTATGACAGACTGGGTGAAGGGCTCTCTGAAGACGAAACTTACCCTATAGTGAAGGGCATCGTGCTGCGCGTGCTGAATATGCCGCCTGCGGTGAAATAAACAAGCATCGGCTACATAAAACCGTGTAGATTTAACGCCCCATATTTTAGGGCATACAAAAAAGGAATTAATTTAATCATTAAATAAAATGGGATTATTAACAGGTAAAACTGCCTTGATTACAGGTGCTGCTCGCGGCATTGGCAAGGCTATTGCATTGAAGTTTGCCGAAGAAGGTGCAAACATTGCTTTCACTGACTTGGTTATCGACGAAAACGGCGAAGAAACTCGCAAGGAAATCGAAGCTAAGGGCGTAAAATGCTTAGGATACGCATCAAACGCAGCAAACTTTGAAGAAACTGCAGAGGTGGTAAACAAGGTTAAGGAAGACTTTGGCGCTATCGATATTTTGGTTAACAACGCTGGTATCACAAAAGACGGTCTTATGTTGCGCATGACTGAACAACAGTGGGACGCTGTGATTGCTGTTAACTTGAAGTCTGCCTTCAACTTTATCCACGCTTGCACCCCCATCATGATGCGTCAGCGCAAGGGTTCTATCATCAACATGGCTTCGGTTGTTGGTGTTCACGGCAACGCTGGTCAGAGCAACTATGCTGCTTCAAAGGCAGGTCTCATCGCTTTGGCTAAGAGTGTGGCTCAGGAAATGGGTAGTCGCGGCATCCGCGCTAATGCAATCGCTCCTGGCTTCATCGAAACAGCTATGACTGCTCAGCTCAGCGAAGAGGTTCGCAAAGAATGGATGAAGGCTATTCCCCTTCGTCGCGGTGGTCAGACTGAGGATATTGCCAATGTGGCTACTTTCCTCGCTTCGGACATGTCAAGCTACGTTACTGGACAGGTTATCCAGGTTGACGGCGGTATGAATATGTAATAAGTAGAAACGCTACTTAAAAGTTTACACTTCGTTTTAAGGTTATGAGGTTATAACGTCACCTTTATTTACAAAGGTAATATTATAACCTCATAACCTTAAAAGTTTAAATCTAATAAAACGAATATGAATATCCTCTACGAAGACAACCATATCATTATTGCAAACAAGGCTGCAGGCGAGATTGTGCAGGGTGACAAAACGGGTGACCGCACGCTGGCAGAAGACGTGAAGGCTTACATCAAAGAGAAATATAATAAACCGGGCGAGGTGTTTCTTGGTGTGGTACACCGACTTGACCGACCGGTTAGTGGCATCGTGGTGTTTGCTCGCACCAGCAAGGCGTTGGCAAGACTGAATGAGATGTTTCGCGTAGGTGGAAAAATTCGCAAGACTTACCACGCCATTGTTTGCGCAGCACCCGAAAAGCCACAAGACACGCTGACACACTGGCTTACGCGTAACGAGAAACAAAACAAGGCGTATGCTCATACACGCGAAGTGCCTGGCAGCAAGAAGGCTGTGCTCGATTACCGACTTATTGGTTCGTCGGATCGTTATTTTTTGCTTGAGGTGAATTTGCACACGGGACGCCACCACCAAATTCGTTGTCAGTTGGCAGCGATGCATTGTGTGATTAAGGGCGACCTTAAATATGGTGCACCACGCTCTAACCCTGATGGTTCTATTTGTTTGCACGCACGCCACATTGAGTTTGAACACCCTGTGAGCCATAAACTTATTTCGGTGGATGCACCTTATCCCGAGGGAAATAAGTTATGGGAGGCGATGAGAAGCATCGGATGATAAAGTTGCGTTGGTCTTAGATAAGGGCATGTTACAGGAGATTACCCCGCTTGGGGTAAGATTGGACCTAGGCGAACAGCCGTTTTAATAGGACACGTATATTGCAAGTCGTATATTGGGGGCGCAAGTTTCCCCTTGGGGGAAAGTAGGTTTGCATCCTAAATAGATAAACTTGGGGGCTTCTCCTATGAAAACGGCTGTTCGCCTAGGTGCAATCTCACCCATAACAGGGTGCCCCATTTGGTGTGGTGGTCCGCATAAACCAGGCATGAGGGTGTGTCAAAAGCAAAAAAACACCTTCAATATAAATCAA
>ERZ1026874.100-NODE-100-length-57249-cov-11.072578_pt1 | contig 57249 bp, 52 predicted proteins | sample MGYA00380167_ERZ1026874 | MGnify/ENA primary metagenome ERZ1026874 (study PRJEB33269, sample SAMEA4719803) | human gut metagenome | biome: human-associated habitat; feature: organic feature; material: feces | place: Cameroon | collected 2013-10 ...
CTTCTGGTTCCTGTACAATAAGACCCGTCACGGCAAGTACATGTACGCCATCGGCGGCAACGAGAATGCAGCCCAGGTCGCCGGTGTCAACGTCACTGCTTCTCTGATCCGTATCTACATCCTGGCCTCCTGCATGTACGCTCTGGGCGGCTTCCTCGTTGGCGCCAAGGCTGGCGGTGCCTCCACCGCTACCGGCAATGGCTATGAACTGGAAGCCATCGCAGCCTGCACCATCGGTGGCGTTTCCGCTAACGGCGGTGTTGGTAAAGTTTCCGGCATCCTGGTCGGCGTTCTGGTGTTCGAAGTCCTGAAGATCTGCCTGCAGTTCCTGGGCGTCGACCCCGCTTACACCTACATTGCACAGGGCCTTGTCATCGTCATCGCCGTTGCCCTTGACCTACGCAAGTACCTGGCCAAGAAGTAATCCGCTATGGCAGACGAAATCAAAAACGAGACCCCACAGACTGCCCCTGAAGGGACTGAACAGAAATCGGACCGTCCCGACCGCAGCCAGCTGAACGCCTTTGAGAATTTCTATGAGAACTTCTCCAAAGTTCCGCTGAAATACATCGATGCGTTCATCGTCGTATGCGCTATCGCTCTTGTCGCAGTAGTCGGCATCGGCATACTGAAAAGCAAGGGCATCCTTTAACCGGGAACACCCCCGAAGTTTCACCGCTTCGGGGGTGTTTCTTTTTGCCTATAACAAAAGCGGCAGGGAAGTGCGCATCACTTTGCGCTCCCTGCCGCTTTATTTACAGCAAAATTACTTTTTAATCGGCTTTTTCTTTTTGCGCACGCTGTAGCCAAAGCTGCCCAGCTTGCGGCCCAGTGCCAGATAGTCCCCATGGGAGTAAACGATCAGCTTTGCCTTGTTCAGGCAGAGTTTGCCGTTTTCGTCCAGCAACTTTTCGTCCACATCCACGGCTACGCACTCAGCCAAAAACAGATCGTGGCTGCCCAGCGGGATGACCTGCGTCACCTTGCACTCCAAATTGACCGGGCTTTCTTCCAGCAGCACCGTGCCCACCTTGGCGGCAGGGGCAGCAGTCAGGTGCATGGCGGCAAACTTGTCCACATCGCGGCCGCTTTTCACGCCGCACCAATCGATAGCCTTTACCAGGCTCTCGGTGGGCAGGTTTACCACGAACTCGCCGCTTTCCTTGATAAGCTTATGGCTGTATCGCTCCGGCCGCACGCTGATGGACAGCATCGGCGGCTGGGTGCAGATGGTACCGCACCAGCCTACGGTGATAAGATTCGGCTTTTCCGGGCTGCCGCAGCTCACCAGCACCGGCGGCTCCGGGTTCAGCAGGGTAGAACCTTTCCAGACCTGACGGCTCATGCGTTGTCCTCCTTGGTTTTCCCAAAGTTGGGGGTCGTCTCGCTGATAATGTAACGCGGGCGGTGCTTGGTCTCCATGTAGATCTTGCCGATGTACTCACCAATCACGCCCAGGCAGATCAGCTGCACGCCGGACACAAAGCAGATAATGCTGGTCATGCTGGCCCAGCCGGAGACCGTCAGCCCCAGGATTGCCTCCACCATGGCCCAGATCACACCAATAAAGCTGATAAGTGCCACGATCACTCCGAACCCGGTAATAAAACGGATGGGTTTGATGGACAGGCTGGTGATACCGTCAAAGGCCAGCGACAGCATCTTGGACAGGGGATAGTGGCTCTCACCGGCAATGCGCTCGTGGCGCTCGTAGGCTACGCTGGTCGACTTAAAGCCCACCAGCGGCACCATGCCGCGCAGGAAGAGGTTTACCTCTTTGAACTTGGCAAACTCCTGCAGTACACGGGCACTCATCAGGCGGTAGTCAGCGTGGTTGTACACCACCTCCGCCCCCATGGCGTTCAGCAGTTTATAAAAACTTTCGGCGGTAAAACGCTTAAAGAAAGTATCGGTATCGCGCTTGCTGCGCACACCGTACACCACATCGCAGCCGTCCCGATAAGCATCCACCATACCGTCCATGGCGTTGATGTCGTCCTGGCCGTCGCAATCGATGGAAATTGTGATGTCGCAGCGGTCTTTTGCCTCCATCAGGCCCGCCAGCACTGCGTTCTGGTGCCCACGGTTGCGGCTCTGGCAGATACCGACATAGTGTTCATCGCTGGCCGCCAGCTCGTTGATGATCTCCCAAGTGCGATCCCTAGAGCCATCATTCACAAACAGCACCCGGCTGTCGGGGCTGATCTTCCCAGCCGCCGCCAGGTCGTTGATTTTCTGCAAAAACAGTGGTGCCGTAATCGGCAGCACCTCCTGCTCATTATAGCAGGGGATGACGATGTAAAGGATCGGGTCTTTGCGGTCATTCATAGTTGAATCCTCACTTAATCAAAAAAGTCAGCACGCATTTCATCGTAGCTGGGATAGCCGTAGGCGATATAATTCTCGTTTTCAAACTCCACGGTGCCTTTATCCAGGGTGTGTTCCCCTAGAATATCCTGCAGTTCGTGGCGCTCCAGGAACACAAACACCGGGCCTTCCGGGTGGGTATCCACATGGTCGGTCTCCTGCAGCCACTGGTACACATTATCCGGGTCTTGCAGTTCTTCGCCGGGGTTCCATACGCGAATGTCAAACGCACCGTTGGAAAGCTCCTTACATTTCATTTGCCAACCTCTCCGGGTCAGGCAGTTTGAAGGTACTGCGGAACAGTTCGATCAGGCCGTCTTCCTGCATGCGGCTCAGTTCGCGGCTTAAAGCACTGCGGTCGCAATTCAGGTAGGCGGCCAGTTCCGCGCGGGTCATCGTGATGGTAAAGGTGTCGCTGCCGGTCTGGTCGCGCTGTTCCAGCAGCCACAGGCAGATGCGCCCGCGCAGGCTCTTGCAGCACAGTAATTCCAGGCGGCAGTCCAGCGAAAAATATTTCCCGCTGATCGTCTCCAGCCAGTTCTGCAGCAGCTTCCAGTGGGCGGCGCTCAACTCTCCGCTTGGCCGCAGCATGCCATCGTAGGGCAGGTACAGCACCAAGCAGGGAACAGCCGCCGTCACGTTGACCGGGCTTTTGCTGCGGCCGCCTGCCAGCACATCGGCAAACACGCCGCCCGGCCCCATGCGGGCCATCGTGATGGGCGTACCGTCAGGCATCGGCTTGGTGGCTGTGATCTCGCCTTCCAAAATGATGCCCACGTCTTTGGTCTCGTACCCGGCCATCAGCAGCAGTTCGCCTTTATCGTACCGGCGCACCCGCGGGGCCAGGCTTTCCGTCAGCAGGGTCAGCTCCGCATCCGTCATACCGCGCAGCAGACGGGTCTTGCGCAATGTATCAAAATAAGGGGTGTACTCCATGCGGGGGTCCTCTCTCAAGAATGTTGCACAGGCAACAGACATTTTCTATTTATTATAGTATAGTGGGGCAGCAAAAGCAAGAGATGTTTCTATCAGCATCCCAAAAAGAGAGGAACAGAAAAATCATGAAACTGAAACGTATTCTTTCTGCTGTTGCCGCCTTTGCGCTCTGCGCATCTCTGGCCGGCTGCGGCGCATCCGCATCTTCTGTGGCTGAATCCACCGCCGAGTCCGCTTCTACCGAAGCCGTCTCCACCGTGGAGGAGGAAGCCAGCCCCGAAACCTCTGCCGAGACCACTGCCCTGCGCGTGGCTGGCCTGAAAGGCCCCACCACCATGGGCCTGGTCAACATGCTGACAGCTGACGATGCCGCCGACCTGGTCGACTTCAACATGTACGGTGCTGCCGACGAGGTCGTGCCCCTGCTGGTCAAGGGTGACATCGACGCCGCCGCTGTGCCCGCCAACCTGGCCGCTACCCTGTACCAGAAGACCAACGGTGCTGTTGAGGTTGCCTGCGTCAACACGCTGGGCGTGCTGTACATCGTCGAAAATGGCGAGACCGTAAACAGCGTCGCTGACCTCAAGGGCCAGACCCTCGTCACCACCGGCAAGGGCACCACGCCGGAGTATGTCCTGCGCTATGTCCTGTCCGAGAACGGCATCGACCCAGACAACGATGTCACCATCGAGTACTGCAGCGAAGCCACCGAGGCCCTGAGCAAGGTCCAGGCTGGCGAGGCCACCATCGCCATGCTGCCCCAGCCTTTCGTGACCAGCGCTCTGTCCCAGGTCGATGGCCTGCGCGTTGCCCTGGATATGAACGAGGAATGGCAGAAGGTCGCCGGTTCCAAGCTGGTCACCGGCGTTCTGGTCGTCCGCAAGGATGCCGTTGAGGCCGATGCCGACCGCTTCGCTGCTTTCATGGACGCTTACCAGGCCAGCGTGGACGCCGCCAACACCGATCTGGAAGGCACCGCCGCCCTGTGCGAGGAGTACGGCATCGTTGCCAAGGCTGCCCTGGCCCAGAAGGCCCTACCCCAGTGCAACATTGTGTTTGAGACCGGCGACCAGATGAAAACCGACCTGACCACCTACTATCAGGTCCTGTTCGACGCTGACCCCACCAGTGTGGGCGGCAGCATGCCGGCTGACGACTTCTACTATGCCGGTTAAATTCTGGCAGCGGGCCGCCGCCCTGGCCGCGTGGATCGTGGTCTGGCAGTTGGCGGCTGTCTCTCTGGGGCATGGCGGGTTATTTCTCGCCACACCGATACAAACACTGCAGGCGCTGGCTCAGCTGGCGCCTACAGCTGGTTTCTGGCAACGCATCGTATTCAGTGCTCTGCGCATATTGGCCGGGTTCCTGCTGGCGGTCGTCGGTGGGCTGGTGCTGGGTGCGTTGGGTGCCCGCTGGCGCTGGGTGCGCATTTTTATTGAGCCTGCCATGCAGCTTATCCGCGCCATGCCAGTAGCCAGCTTTGTCATCCTGGCTTTGCTGTGGGTGCGCAGTGCTAACCTTTCGGTGGTAGTCAGCTTTACCCATGTGCTGCCGGTGGTCTACGCCGGGGTGCAGGGCGGCATTGCTGATACGGACTCTCAACTGTTGGAGATGGCCCATGTCTACCGCCTGCCGCTCATCACTAGGCTGCGGTATATCTGGCTGCCCGGCATCTTCCCTTCGTTTTGTGAAAGCTGCATTGCCGCCATGGGCATGTGCTGGAAAAGCGGCGTCTCGGCCGAGGTCATCGGCCTTCCGGACCATTCGGTCGGCGACGCTCTCTACCGCGCCAAGATCACCCTGTCCACGCCCGATGTGTTCGCTTGGACGCTGGTCATCGTACTGCTTTCGGCGCTGCTGTCCACCGTGGCCGCCCGGCTGCTGCGGGCCGTAAAAGTCCGCCTTTGCGGGGAGGTGCAGGCATGAGTATCGTTATCGAAAACCTCTGCAAAAACTTCGGCACCCACGCTGTTCTGCAAAATTTCAATTGGACGGTAGACCGCCCCATGGTACTGATGGGCGCTTCCGGCTGCGGTAAAACCACGCTGCTGCGCATCCTGTCAGGGCTGGAGACCGCCGACAGCGGCACCGTCACCGGCGTGGTGATCCCTGCCGTCGTCTTTCAGGAGGACCGTCTTTGCCCCCAGCTGACTGCCGTAGACAACCTTGTGCTGACCGGCCACGGTCTGACCGCCACCCAGGCCCGCAGCGAGTTGCAATCCCTTGGCTTTACCGAGGCTGACCTGCGTCTGCCTGCCATGCGGCTTTCCGGCGGCCAAAAGCGCCGCGCCGCCCTGCTGCGCGCCTTGCTGTGCCAGGATGCCCAAACGCTGCTGATGGACGAACCCTTCACCGGCATGGATGCCGACCTGGTGCGGGATGCCGCCGCCGTTACCCGCCGCCTGGCAGGGGAGCGGCCCACGATTTTGGTCACCCATGATCGCACCGCAGCCGAGCTGCTCGGCTGGCCTATCCGCGAAATTTAAACGCATACAAATACCGCCCCTGCCCTCAAAAAAAGGCAGAGGCGGCATTTTATATTTCACATCAATTCGGTCAAAATAGAGTTCTGTACCACCATACCGGCGGGAGTAAGGCGAAGCGTTTTCTCGTCAAACTCGGCGTAGCCGTGGGCCACGCACTGGCGGATAAACTGTTTCTGCGCCGAGGTAAAGCTGCCGCCCCAGCGGCCGTATTCGGCTAAGCTTAATCCTCTGCGCAGGCGAAGCTGCATCAGCAAAAAATCCTCGGCCGTGCAATCGCCCTCCATCACTTCGGCGGCAGTGCCCTCAATAAACGCCTGCACATTGTCCGGCCAGTATTTCCGTACACGGCCCACACAGCTGTGGGCCGCCGGGCCGTAGCCCTGATAGTCGCAGCAATCCCAGTACAGCAGGTTGTGCCGCCCCTCATGGCCTGAGCGGCAGAAGTTACTGATCTCATACTGCTGGTACCCGGCCTTTTCCAGCTGGGCCACCGCATATAAATAAAAGTCCGCCGCCGCGTCGCCGTCCGGCAGGCTCGCTGGCGGGTTGCGGTAAAACGCCGTGCCCGGCTCTACCTTTAATAGGTAAGCCGAAATATGCGTACAGCCGCCGTCCCGCAACAAGGCAAGCGTAGCATCAAACTCGGCGTTGCTGTACTCCGGCAGTGCCAGCATAATGTCGCCGCAGATTTCCTCAAAACCTGCCGCCCGCGCCCAGGCCAGTGCCTGTGCGGCCCCTTCGGCGGTGTGGGTGCGCCCCAGCCGCCGCAGCTGGGCATTGCTGGCGCTCTGCACGCCAAAGCTGATGCGCGTCACCCCTGCCGCGCGGAAGCCTTCCAAACTTTCCTGCATCACCACATCGGGGTTGGCCTCCAGCGTGATCTCCGCCCCGGGAAAAGGATTCGCCGCCGCAATCAGGCTTTCTACCTGGGCGGGCGAGAGCAGGGCAGGCGTCCCGCCGCCAAAGTAGAGCGTATCCGGGCGGCGGTCATTCTTCGCCAGTTCCCGCAGCAGGGCATCCACATAGGCCTGCGGCACACCCCGCGCACCGGGGGCCGAGTAGAAGTCACAATACCGGCATTTGGCCCGGCAGTAGGGAATATGCAGATAAATTCCATACAAATCAGACATTTTTCACCTTTTATCCATGGTTCTTAATAGTTTTGTGATGAATTGACATCCCAATAACAGTATAATACTTCATACAGAAAGGGGATTTCAACCATGTATCAGAATTACAATGATATTTCTTATGCTGAAAGTCCGTTTGGAACCTTAAATCAATATATGACCAAGACCTTCGGCTGGATGTTTGCCGGTCTGCTGGTCACCTTCGCCGTGGCCATCGGTGCTATTTCCACCGGTTTGGTCTATGCCTTCATCAACAGCGGCGTCTTCTTCATCACCTGCATTGCAGAGCTGATTTTGGTCGGCGTACTGTCCGCCCGTGTCACCAGCCTGCAGCCAGGCACCGCTACTGGCATCTTCTTTGCCTATGCGGCGCTCAACGGCCTGAACCTCTGCTCCATCTTCCTGATTTATGATCTGGGCAGCTTGGTGCTGGCCTTCCTGGTGGGCGCTGTCTACTTCGGCGTTATGGCCGTGTACGGTGCTACCACCAACCGCAGCCTGGTCGGCTGGGGCCCCAAATTGATGGGCGGTTTGATCGCCATGATCATCTGCTCCCTGGTTGGCAGCCTGTTCAGCCTGTTTGGCTTCAGCTTTGGCATTGGTGATCTGCTGCTCTGCGCCGTTGGTCTGTTCCTGTTCATGGGTCTGACCGCCTATGATACCCAGATGCTCAAGCATCACTACGCCTATTTCGGCGGTGATGCAGCCATGCTGCACAAGGCTTCCATTATTGGTGCACTGAACCTCTACCTCGACTTCATCAACATCTTCCTGTACGTGGTGCGTCTGCTTGGCCGCCGCCGCGACAGCTAAACCGCCCTTGACAAATCCTGCCGAAACCGCTATACTAAATTCGTATTCGTTAAAACACATTGACGGAGAAAGTACGCGCGGTTCGTTTCGGACCAGAGAGAGCGGTCACCGGCTGCAAGCCGCCCCCAAGCCCCCGCGCCGAAGTTCACTCCTGAGTGGTGCGCGTGAACGGCATACCCGCTTAGTAGTACGCAACGGCTCTGCACCGTTACCGGCAGTTAAAGAGTGCCGCGCCTTTTTTGCGCGGAACACGGGTGGTACCGCGGAGTTTTGATGTGCAAGGCTTCGTCCCTGACAAGCACAGGGACGAGGCCTTTTTGTTTTGTCCCGCAAGACCCATAAACAGAGGTGTACTATGGAAGAGAAAATCAAAGAGCTGCGCGCGGCGATTGAAGAAGCTGCCGCCGCTGTCACCGATCAGGCACAGCTGTCGGACTTCTGGCAGAAATTCCTGAGCAAAAACGGCGCTGTTGCCGGGCTGACCAAGTCCTTGCGCGATGTGCCCAAAGAAGATCGTCCTGCCGTTGGCAAGACCATCAACGAGTTCAAGCAGTGGGCCGAGGGCCAGTATCAGGCCCTGTCCGTCCAGGTAGAGCAGGCTGCCTTGGCTGCCCGCAACGCCGCCGAAACCGTGGACATCACCATGCCCCCGAAGGTTCGCCTGAACGGCAGCCTGCATCCCATCACTCTCGTCAAGAACGAGATCGTCGACGTTTTCGCCGGCATGGGCTTTGAAATCTACGAAGGTCCCGAGATTGAGGATGACGACCACAACTTCACCCGCCTGAATGTACCCAAGAATCACCCCGCCCGCGATATGCAGGACACCTTCTATGTAGCCGATGACATCGTGCTGCGCACCCAGACCAGCGGCGGCCAGATCCGCGTGATGGATATGGAAAAGCCCCCCATCAAAGTGCTGGTCCCGGGCCGCGTCTTCCGCTCTGACTCCGACGCCACCCACTCCCCGATGTTCCATCAGATGGAGGGTCTGGTCGTGGACAAAGGCATCACCCTGTGCGATCTGCAGGGCATGCTGGACAAGTTCGTCCAGGCTTTGTTCGGCGCTGACGTCAAGACCCGTCTGCGCCCGTCCTACTTCCCGTTCACCGAGCCCAGCGTCGAGGTCGACGTTTCCTGCTTCGAGTGCGGCGGCAAGGGCTGCCCGCTGTGCAAGCACACCGGCTGGATCGAGGTCCTGGGTGCCGGTGTTGTGCACCACAGCGTGCTGGAGAACTGCGGCATTGACCCCAACGTCTATTCCGGCTTTGCCTTTGGCATCGGCATCGAGCGTATCGCCATGCTCAAATACGGCATCAACAACATCGGCCTGATGTTTGAAAACGATCTGCGCTTCTTGAAGCAGTTCGAGGATTGATGGGGGAGGAGTACAGATTATGAAAGTACCGTTCAGCTGGTTAAAACAGTATGTTGATATTGACGTCACCGCACAGGAGTTGGAAGATAAGCTCTTTGGCTGCGGCTTTGAGGTCGAAGAACTCATTGATCTCGGCGGCGAGATCAGCAAGGTCGTTGTCGGCGTTGTCACCGAGTGCGTTCCTCAGGAGGGCACCCACCTGCATATCTGCAAAGTAGACTGCGGCGAGTACGGCCACGACATCCAGATCTCCACCGGCGCTTCTAACGTTTACGAGGGCATGCACACCCCCGCCGCTCTGGACGGCTCCACGCTGCCCGGCGGCATCAAGATCAAGGCCAAGCCCCTGATGGGCATTGAGTCCAACGGCATGCTCTGCAGCGGCGAGGAACTGGGCCTGAACGACGACCTGTATCCCGGCGCTGAGGTCTACGGCCTTCTCGACCTACCCAAGGATACCGTTCCCGGCACCCCCATTCAGGAAGTTGTCGGCCTGGAAGATTACATTTTTGACATCTCCGTTACCGCCAACCGTGCCGATTGCCAGAGCGTCCTCGGCATCGCCCGCGAAGTTGCCGCCGTGCTGGGCAAGCCCCTCAAGATGCCCGCCACCGACTACACCGTCTCCGACACCACCGACGACCGTCTGTCCATCACCGTCGAGGCCCCGGACCTCTGCCCGCGCTACATCGGCCACTATGTCCGCAACATCACCCCCGGCCCCTCTCCGCGCTGGATGAAGCGCCAGCTGGCCCTGTGCGGCCTGCGCAGCATCTCCAACGTCGTTGACATCACCAACTACGTCATGCTGGAGATCGGCCAGCCGATGCACGCCTTCGATATGGACACGCTGGAAAGCTGCCAGATCATCGTCCGCCGCGCCAAGGATGGCGAGGAGATCACCACCCTGGACGAGAAGAACTTCAAACTGACCCCCAATAACCTGGTCATCTGCGATGGCTCCAAGCCCGTTGCCCTGGCCGGCGTTATGGGCGGTCTGAACAGCGAGATCAAGGACAGCACCACCCAGCTGCTCTTCGAGAGCGCCAAGTTCGCCCGCGACAACATCCGCAAGACCGCCCGCGGCCTGGGCCAGAACACTGATGCCTCCAGCCACTACGAGAAGGGCATCTCTGAGTACACCACCGAGCTGGGCATGGCCCGCGCCCTGCACCTCATCCAGGAATTGGGCTGCGGCGAAGTCACCGCTGCACACTTCGATTGCTCCGCCGGTGCCCCGCGTGAGGGTAAGCACTTCACCGCCACCATCAGCGGCATCAACGCCATCCTGGGCATCACCGTGCCCACCGATGCCATCCTCGACATCCTGCACCGTCTGCAGTTCGAGGTCACCCTCGAAGCCGATGGCAACACCATGCAGGTCGTCGCGCCCCGCTGGCGTGAGGACATCGAGGTCGGCGAGCCTGACCTGGCCGAGGAAGTCATCCGCGAGTACGGCTATGACCACATCGTGCCTACTTTCCTGAAGGCTGCCCAGGTCACCACCGGCGGCCTGACCGCTGAGCAGAGGGCCCGCGCCAAGGCCAAGCGCACTATGTGCGCCCAGGGCTTCTACGAGGCCGAGACCCTCGCATTCTACGCCGATGCCGACCTGGATATGCTGCATATCGCTGCCGACGCCCCGGAGCGCAAGGTTATCCGCATCCTGAACCCCATTTCCTCTCATCTGACCATCATGCGCCCGCTGCTGGCTCCGTCCCTGCTGAACGTTGTCGTTGACAACCTGCGCAAGGGCAACGGCGAGGGCCGCCTGTTCGAGATGTCCAACATCTACATTCCGAAGCAGCTGCCTGTCACCGAACTGCCGGAAGAGCGCCTGCACCTGGGCTTCGCCGCCTGGGGCAGTGACGAGGATTTCTTCACCCTCAAGGGCGCTGTCGCCGCTTTGGGCGATGCTTTCGGCGTGGAGCTGACCGTGGAGCGTGCCGCCGATGTTGCCTGGCTGCACCCCGGCATTGCTGCTTACATCCTGTGCAAGGGCGAGCGCGTCGGCGTCTTCGGCAAGCTGGCCAATGATGTCACCGCTGAGCTGAAGCTGCCCAAGGACAGCCGCTCCAACCTGAACATCTACCTGGGCGAGATCGATTGGGTCGCCTTCCACGCTCTGGTCCCCACCAGCCTGCACTACACCCCGATCCCGGAGTTTGCCCCGGTCCAGCGCGATCTGGCCCTGGTTGCTCCCGAAAGCATGGAGTGCGGCACCCTCATCACCGAGATGCAGCGCGCCTGCAAGCAGCTGACCAAGGTGGAGCTGTTCGACATCTACCGCGGCGAAAAGCTGGGCGCTGACAAGAAGAGTATGGCTTTCAGCCTGTACTTCCAGCCCGGCGAGAAGTCCTTCGCTGCCGATGAGGTCGATCGCTTCGTCAAGAAGATCCTCGGCAACCTGAAGTTCAAGCTTGGCATCGAGATCCGCGAGTAATTTTATAATTTCTAAGCCGCTGTGCGCTTTTTGCTGCACGGCGGCTTTTTCTTTGCAAAAGTTTTCAAATCGGACACATTCTGCGGTACAATAGAGGTAAAGGAGGTTTTTGCCATGCATCCGATTTTAGTTGTAGACGACGAACAGGCTATCGCCATGCTGATACGCCGCATCCTGACCGACGCAGGCTACCGCTGCGAGGCCGTGACCGACAGCATCAAAGCCGCCGATCTGCTGGAGCAAAACCAGTACGACCTGGTGCTGCTGGATATTATGATGCCCCAAATCGACGGCTACGACCTGCTGAACTATATCCGCCCCACCGACACACCCTGCATCTTCATCACGGCCAAAGCGGCGGTAGAGGACCGCGTGCGCGGCCTGCACAGCGGGGCCGATGATTACATCGTCAAGCCCTTTGCCCCGGCCGAATTAGTAGCCCGGGTAGAAAGCGTTCTGCGCCGCGCGGGCCGCAGCATGGTAGTCTACCACCTGTGGGATCTGACCGTAGACACCGCCGCCTGCCGCATCCAGCGCGGGGACGAGGAGATACGCCTGACGCCCAAAGAGTACGAACTGCTGCTGCTTTTCCTGCGTAACCGCGGCCGCGCACTCTACCGGGACTATCTGTACGAAACAGTCTGGGGCGAGGATGACATTGCCGACAGCACCCGCACGCTGGATACCCATATCACCCGGCTGCGCCGCAAACTGCATCTGGGCGACCGCCTGCGTACCGTGCGCAATGTAGGTTATATGCTGGAAAAAGAGTAAAATCGTCGCAAAAGTTTGCATCCCGGACTCCCGCCGGAAACAAAACCGTGACATTGCCACCGTACACTAAGGCCAGAACATAACAAAGGAGATGTTTTCCATGAAATACCGCGCCGCTTTTGCCCTGGCCCTATCCACCCTGATGCTCACCGCCTGCGCTGCTGAACCTGCCGCAGGCATCACTCCAGCGGCGGAATCCGCCGCGCCCTCTGTCACCACACAGGAGCCCCCCGCCGCAGCAGTTGCCAGCGGTAAGCCGCTGTACAGCCTCAACAGCGGCGGCACAGCCCCAGCGTTTGCTATAACGGACATCGCCGCCTATCTGCCCATAAAATTCGGTGCCACACTGCTGGCTACCAAAATTGATTTTGCCACCGCACAGCAGCAGGTGCTTTGCAGCGTAGACGGCTGCTCCCACACTGATGCAAGCTGCCCGGCCTTTATGGCCGCTGACGATGATGCTTTGTCGCAGTACTACACCGGCGGGTTAGTTGCAGCAGGAGACAGTCTCTACTGGTTTATCAATGGTGGGGTCTCGCCCGTCAACGTCCGGGTCGATGTCAGCGCACTGGACGGCAGCAACCGTCACACGATTGTTGAGAATGGCAGTATATTCCAGCTGGATTGCACGATGTCCATGCGCTTTACTGATGGTGATGCTTTGTATCTTGCCACCGCCGCCAGCGGCCTTGTCCGGCTGGATGATACCGGCCTGACCTCGGTTTTTCCGCTGAACGATGGGCATCCCACGCCCGAAAACCCGCTTTATACGCAGGACAGCACGCCCCGCTGCACCATCCTTGGCTGCTGGCAGGATATGGCCGTCTTTGGCTGTACACCATCCCTCGGCGGCAGCGGCACAGGCCTGATAGGCGTGCATGCCGACGGCTCCGTTACGGATTTGGGCAGCTACAGCATCGACTTTGGCAGCCCTACCGATTGGATTTCCACCCTGCATGACGGCAAGCTTTATTACGTTCCCGGCAGCGGCAACCAGGCCGAAACCATCGAGGTCACCGACCTTGCCGCCCAAACTACCGAGACGCTCCCGCTGCCTGCTGGCGGCGGCTGGAACAATTATTGCGTCGCCTACGGCGATGGCACCATTGGCCTGATCCGCAACGAAATCAACTATGCCTGGACCCCCGGCAGCGATACCGCCGTAGAGTTGGCTCCCACCTGGTGCAAGGACACCGTCGTTGCCCGCTCCCCGGTCATCTATGCCGAGAACGGCGCCATGGCGCTGATCAAAGTCAGTGAGCACGACGCTTCTACGCCGCAGCTCACCCCGGAGGGTCTCCCGTACCAGCGCCAGCAAACCATCCGCGAACTAGCGCTGATCCCACTGCAAGACTTATTTTCCGGCAGCCAAAACTGGACGCCCGTCGCCATGCTGGACGGGGCACTTTTTGATTGAGCCCACAGGCCACTACATGAGGATTTTTCTATGAAATTTGCCACCAAACTCTCCCTTGGCTGCATCACGCTGCTTTCCTGTGCGCTCTGCGCGGCGGGGCTGATCTTGACCGGCAAAAGCTTTTCCGGCAGTTTAGAGACCACCCGCACCGCCATGCAGGCCCAGCAGGCCAAAGAAAAATACACACTGGAGCGCGGCATCTTTACCGTTGCCGAAGCCAACACCCCGTTTGCGACCAACACTATGGTCGAGAACTACACCCTGGCCACCGCCGCCCAGCAGTATGCCGAGCAAACGGCCGATGCCAACAGCGGCCTTGCTCTATGGGTCGACGGTGCATACACGCTGTATTCCAACCTGCCCACGGCATTGCCGCGTGCTGTGCAAATGCAGGCTGTTTCCAATGGAGCTGACCACTGGCAGCTGGCGCACTGCGCAGGAAACTGGTATCTGCTGTTGTCCCAGCCGTTGGATATTCCCAGCGTGCAGGCAGACATGCTCTGCTCCTACGATGTCACCAGCGTGTTTGCCACGCGCAACGCCCAGCTGCGGGCCTGGCTGGCGGCTTCAACCGTTTTGCTGGCGCTGGGCGGCGCGGCGGCTGTTCTCTTCAGCCGCCTCGTCACCCGGCCGCTGACCACCCTGCAATCTGCCAGTGAGAAGATTGCCGCCGGCCAGTATACCGAGCGCACCCAGGTGCAGACCAACGATGAGATCGGTGTACTGAGCCGCAGTTTTGACGCTATGGCTGCTGCGGTAGAGACTAAAATTGGCGAGATGGACGAAACGCTGCAAAGCCAGAAAGACTTCATTGCAGCCTTCACTCATGAGGTTAAGACCCCCATGACTGCCATGCTTGGTTATGCCGACCTGATGCGCGCCGCACCTGACGACGCAGACTTGCAGCGGGAATCTGCCAACTACATCTACCACGAGACCCGCCGGTTGGAGGAACTCAGCCGCCGTCTGCTGGCCCTGATGGGCTTAGACGCCGCTGACCGCCTGACGCCGGAACCTGTCAGCGACCGCAGCCTGTTGAATCAAGTAGTGCGCAGCCTGCCCCAGGGCAGCACCCCCGTGCCGCGCATCATCGCCTGCGATTGCGTCGTGCAGGTGGACCGCGCCCTCTGGGTGGATATGCTGCGCAATCTGACCATCAACGCCCAGCGCGCCTGCAAGGGCATTGCGGGGGCGGCCATCACACTGCGCTGCCAGCAGCAGGGGAGCACCGCCGTTTTCACAGTGGCCGATACCGGCTGCGGCATCCCTGCCGCCGACCTGCCCCGCGTGACCGAAGCCTTTTATATGGTGGACAAATCCCGCAGCCGTGCCGATGGTGGCAGCGGCATCGGGCTGGCGCTCTGCACCCGCATTGCCCAGGCCCACGGCACCCAATTACAAATCGACAGCACCGAGGGTGTGGGTACGACCGTGACCGTATCCGTACCTATCCTTGGCCCTGATGATTTGCCTGCCGCCGATGCAGACGGAAAGGAGCAGCCATGAAAAAATATCGCCTGCCACTAGCCTGTGCGCTGGTGGTCCTCCTCAGCCTGGCGCTGCCTTTCGCTGTTTTTTCACTATGGGACAAAGCACTTCTCTCCGCCCCGCACAGCCAGACGGCCGCCGAGGGCCTGTCCGCCGAAGCCCGCGCCAATTCCACTGCCTGCACGCTGTACGCCTGCAGCCATGTACTGAACGTCCCGCTGGGCTACAACAGCGGCAGCGAACCCCCCTGGGCGCAGACCGCCATCGATGACGCCACGCTGGACCGCGCCCGCAGTGCCCTGCGCGCCCTTCACGATGCCGGGCTGCTGACCGATGCCCAACTTGCCAAAGCCCTGGCCGTCTGCACCCAAAACGACAAAGTCACCACCTGGAACGCCGCCACCGCCCCCGGCGGCCTGACACAGGTAAGCTGCAATGTCATAGGAAATTTTGATGATGAATCGCCTGATTCTTACAGCAGCTTTGCATTGAACCTGATTCTGACAAGCGCTGACACCCCGGTCTATTTCAACTACCAGGACGGCCAGGATACCACCCACCTTATCGCGGACGCCGCCTATCTGCAAAAATACAGCACCCTTTTGGGGCTGGACATCTTTGCCGATTGGCAGCACCCGGATTGGAGTGCCGCCGTGCGGGATTTTGGCGTCGCCGCCTACAGCGAGACCACACAGCTCTACCTCACCGCCAACTGTCGCTATGGCATCACCCTCTCCGCCGCCAGCATGACCCCGCAGGACTACGCCGATCTTGACGCCCTCTACGCCAAAGGAGACACCCCATGAAAAAGCTACTCCCCCTCGCCGCCGCACTGGCCTTTACGTTAACCGCCTGCGCGACCCCTGCTTCTTCTGCCGCTGTCCCCACCGCCACGGAAGCTACCGAACTGCAGGCCGTCGGCAGTGGGGAAGTACACATCCTCACACCCCACCGTGACGGCATGTATTACCAAACTTTCCAGCAGTGCGAGATCGACCATATCAATCAAATCGGACGCATCCTTGTCTACTCCATAGATGAAAAGACCAACACCGCCCGTCCTGCCTGTAATGTGCCTGACTGCCCGCACGACAGCACAGCCTGCCCTGCATGGTGCGATACCTCTGCTGCACTTTTTGTGGATGGCGATGAATTGTACCTATTAACCTCCGTCAATGCGCCTGAAAATTATCACTATGCCCTGCAAAAGATCAATGCCGAGCGTACCCAGCAAACAACATTGGTTGCGGACTTGCCCCACGGTTTTGTCCCTATTGACACCCTTGCCGCTGATGACAAAAACCTTTACTGGATCGACGGCCAGACAAACGACGCCTCTCACATAGAGCAAACCGTTTATGCCATCAGCAAAGCCGGCGGCACCATGCGGGAGATTTACCGCTGGCAGGACCTGCCCGCAGGCCCCCAGGGCGAGGATCGAACGGATACGATCTCTTACTATTCCTTTATCGGCGCGGCCAACCGCAAGCTTTATCTTTGCCGGAGAGATAAGCCCTCGGACAGTTCTACCTGTACCCAGGTGACCTTCAGCGTACTGGATCTGGCCGACAGCAGTTATACTGATTTAGCCACCTATAAAGCCGAGAGCCGCAGAGAATACACGTTCACAGACGGCGTTTTTTCTGCCACTTATGACCACAACTACTACCCGCTGGCGGATTGCTATCTTGCCGACATCAACTGCCAGACCGGCGATGCCGCGGTTCTCAATATACTGACAGGGGAACGCACACTGCTGACCGACAGCCTGCTCATTAACACGCAGGAGCAGGAAACGGACTGCGGCATCTCACGTTTTGGGGATGGCTGGCTTTTGCAGGTTTCCCAGTGGAGCCTGGAGGATGACGGCAGCCGCACTATCTCCGGTGTTCCCGCCGTATATTATTGTGCCGCTGGTTCGATGACCGAATTACCTCAGAAACGCCACTGTTCCGCACGCGGCACAGAACCCATCCGCCTGATGGATGTGCAAAACGGCATCGTCCTTGCTGCTTACGATTATTGGACCGGCACAGTTCCCGAACTGGACAAGGACGGTGAACTTCTCACTCAAAGCCTTGCCTGGGAGCTGTACGGCACCATCCCCTTGGAAGACCTGCTTGCCGGCAGCAGTAATTTCACCCCGCTGCAATTCGTTGATTAACATGAATCGTTCTTACCTCTGCTACGCCAAAGGAGACACTATGAAAAAGCTGTTTGCGCTCTCCGCTATACTTATCTTTACTTTAACCGCCTGTACCGCCCCTACATCTGATACTTTACCAGCCACCCCCGAAACCACCGCACCGGAAGAATCTACCACCACCCAAGACGTCGGCAGTGGGGAAGTGCGCATGCTAAGCGCCGCGGACGGCGGGATCTGCTATCAGACTTTTGCCGACAGTGAGGTCAACCACGAGGTCGACATTGGCCGCAATCTTGTCTATGCGGTCGAGGAAACCACTGGTCTGGCCCGCCCGGCCTGCAATGTGCCCGGCTGCACCCACGACAGTGATGCCTGCCCAGCCTACATCCAAGGCTCGGCCACTTGTTATGCCGATGGCAGCGAGGTCTATCTCTACATCTGCCTATATAAAGAAGCGGAAGATACAACCGTTTTCCGCTTAGAGAAAATCAACGCGGACCATACCCAACGTACCTGCCTTGCAGATGATTTACCGTTTGGATGGGTACAGCCTATCGGTATGGCGGCGGATGACGCGCACCTTTATTTCTTAACCACTGACAACTACAGCAACTCCACCATGTCCGCCATGCTGCTGGCCGTTTCTAAAGCAACCGGCGATATGCAGACGCTTTACCAGCTGGACGGTCTTGAAAACGGGCGCGGCAGCACGGGGCAAGTTACTTTCGTCAATCTGGTCGGTGCCAGCGGCCGCCAGCTGTATTTTACCCATTCCGAAAGGAACCCCGATCCTAATAACTATTATAATTCCGCCGTGCAGGTCTGGTGTTATGACCTTGCCGCCAACCAGTGTACCACCGCCCAACGGTACGAGGTCGATGATGGCACCATCGTCACCCCGCCGCAGGAAGTCCACGATGATTACGGCAACACCTACACAAACAGCGGCGTCATCAGCCATAGCCACCTCTATTACACTCTGACCGGCTACTACGGGTCTTTCAGCAGCGGCATTGCCGAATGCGACAACGAACACGGCACCGCCGCCGTGCTGGATGCAGCCACCGGGCAGCGCACTGTGCTTGCCGAAAACCTGCCCACTACCACCGCCGAGTACGAGGCAAACTACAGCGTCGCGCGTTATCACGATGGCTGGCTGCTGACGGTGGACGAATGGGGCCGCGGTTCTGACGGCATGGGCACCGGCGATGGCACCAGCGCACAATATTTCTGCGATGGCAGCGGCCAGATGACTCTCATCCCGCAAAAGCGTTATGCCGAGGGCAAGGGCGTACAGGACATCCAGATTTTGGACATCCAGAACGGCCAGGTGCTGGTCATCTACGATGAACAGATTGACACCCGGCAGGGCATTGACAAATCCGGCACAGCCTACACCTACACGCCGGTCTGGCGCCTGTACGGCGTCATGCCGCTGGAAGACCTGCTTGCCGGCAGCATCGATTTCACTCCCCTGCAGTTCATTTCCTGAGCATAGACAGCATTGACGCAGACAAATCAACAAAATCCGCCGTCTTTTGCTTGCATATTTTCCCGTTTTGGCGTATAGTAAGGGCAGTATTCTGACAGGGAGAAGCAAACACTATGGCCAAAATTCACCGCAACGATATGCCCGTCCAGCACCCCACCCAAACCATCACCCTGCCCAAAGAGCCGGAACCTGCTGCCCCCAAGGCTACCGCACCCCAGTTCTACGACCAGGACAAGGACGCCGACTACGAGGCCCCGCACCCGGCCAAAGGCAGGGACAGCGCCGCGAAAGCGGGCAAAGCCAAAAGCAAAAAGGACCTGGCCTACACCATCGCCATGGTGGTTTTTGCGGTCATCTTCCTGGTCAGCGGCGGGCTGCTGGTCAAGCGCTTTTTCGACGATAAAAAGACCGAGAACGAGTTTTCCGACCTGCAATCGATGATCGACGTTGCCGCTACGCCCGCCCCGGCCGAGGACAGCGAGCCTTCCAACGCCGCCAAATTTGCCGCCCTGAAAGACCAGAACAGCGATTTCATGGGCTGGATCTCCATCGAGGACACCAGCCTGGACTTCCCGGTCATGTACGCGCCCAACAACAAAGACTACTACTTAAAACACGATTTCAAGCACCAGTACAGCGATTACGGCGTGCCGTATCTGGATGAAAAAACGACCATCGGTGCCAATGCCCAAAGCAATAACCTGATCGTCTACGGCCACAACATGAAGACCGGCACCATTTTCGGCTGCCTGACCGAGTATAAAAAAGCGGCCTATTATCAGGAACACCCCTACATCGAGTTCGACACCCTGTACGGCGATGCCAAGTACGAGGTCTTTGCCGCCTTTGCCATCGACGTGGTACAGGACACCAGCTTCGTCTATAACCAGTACGTTGATATGGACGAGGATACCTACAACGACTACGTGGCCGAGGTCATCCGCCGCAGCGATGTAGACAGCGGCATCCGCCCCGTGTATGGCGAGCAGCTGCTGACCCTTTCTACCTGCGAATATTCCTCGGCCAACGGGCGGTATGTGGTAGTCGCCCGCAAGGTAAGTTCCTAATTTATTTCGGTAATAGGATTACAAACTTTATTTCCTTTTGCAAATGCAAAATTTTATGCGCAAAATCAGCTTTTATACTTGCCTAAATTTTGCAGGCGTGGTAAACTGATAAATGCGCAAGAACTCGTGATGAGTCTTATGGTGTAAGAACTCGGAAGAGGAGAATATGCGCAGCGGGCGGCCGTAGCCCTTGACGGCCGCCCGCCTTTTTTTGCAAAACAGTAGACATTTTTCGTAAAATAGAATATACTTATGTGCGTATATTGTTAAAAAGCAAGATCTATACCGTACTGAACATAAACAAGGAGGCGCAACTCTTATGTGTGGAATCGTCGGTTTTACCGGTGCCGCCCAGGCAGCACCGATCCTGTTAGATGGCTTGGCCAAGCTGGAATACCGCGGCTATGACTCGGCCGGTCTCGCCGTGCAGAACGCTGCCGGCAAGATCGAAGTCGTCAAAGCCAAGGGCCGCCTGAAAGTATTAAGCGAGATGACGGACGGCGGCAATGCCCTTACAGGCACCTGCGGCATCGGCCATACCCGTTGGGCCACTCACGGCGAGCCTTCTGTGGTCAATGCGCACCCCCATTACTCCAATGATAAAAAAATTGCCATCGTGCATAACGGCATCATCGAGAACTACCTCGAGATCAAAGAGCGCCTGACCAACAAAGGCTTTACCTTTGTCTCCCAGACGGACACCGAGGTGCTGGCCCAGCTGCTGGACTACTATTACATGGGCGAGTCCGCCGGCGACCCGCTGGACGCCATCGCCCGCACCATGCTGCATGTGCGCGGCTCCTACGCGCTGGGCGTGCTGTTTGCCGACGAGCCGGGCACCATCTACGCCGCCCGCAAGGACAGCCCGCTGGTGGTCGGCAAGGCCGAGAACGGCACCCTGATTGCCTCTGACGTGCCCGCGCTGCTCAAGTACACCCGCACGGTCTACTACATCGACAACCTTGAGATCGCGCGGCTGACGCCTGATTCTATCGAGTTTTTCGATACTGACAAAGAGCCCGTCCAGCACGAGGCTTCCACCATCGAGTGGGACACTGAGGCTGCCGAAAAGGGCGGCTTCGAGCATTTCATGATGAAAGAGATCCACGAGCAGCCCGCCGCTGTCCGGGATACGCTTTCCCCGCGCCTGAAGGACGGCAAGATCGATTTGTCCGAGCTGGCTCTGGACGAGGACGCTATCCGCGGCATTCACCGCATCTACATCATCGGCTGCGGCTCCGCTTACCATGTGGGCATGGCCGCACGCTATGTATTTGAGAGCCTGGCCCGCCTGCCGGTGGAGGTCGACGTCGCCAGCGAGTTCCGTTACCGCAACCCCGTGCTGGAGCCGGATTCTCTCGCGCTGGTCATCAGCCAGAGCGGTGAGACCGCCGACACCCTGGCCGCCCTGCGCCTGTGCAGAGACCGCGGCGTGCGCACAGTGGGCATCGTCAACGTGGTGGGTTCCAGCATTGCCCGCGAGGCTGACGCCACCATGTACACCTGGGCCGGACCGGAGATCTCCGTGGCCACCACCAAAGCCTACAGCACCCAGCTGGCAGCCTGCTACCTGCTGGCCACCGAGTTTGCCCGCGTGCGCGGCACCCTGGCCGACGGCCAGTATGAGAACCTTGTGGCCGAGCTGGAAGCACTGCCCGAAAAGATTGAAAAGACGCTGGCCGACAAGGAGCGCATCCAGTGGTTTGCCAGCAAGTACGCCAACGCCAAAGACGCCTTCTTCATCGGCCGCGGGCTGGATTACGCCGTAGCGCTGGAAGGCAGTCTGAAATTCAAGGAGATCAGCTACATCCACTCCGAGGCCTTCGCCGCGGGCGAGATGAAACATGGCCCCATCTCTCTGGTGGAGAAGGGGACACTGGTCGTGGGTATCCTGACCCAGCCGGACCTGTTCGAAAAGAGCGTCTCCAACATGGTCGAGGTCAAGAGCCGCGGCGCTTTCCTGATGGGCCTGACCACCTACGGCAACTACAGCATCGAGGACACCGCCGGTTTCACCGTCTACGTGCCCAAGACCGACCCCCACTTTGCCACCAGCCTGTCGGTCATTCCGCTGCAGCTGCTGGCCTATTACGTCAGCTGTGCCAAGGGCCTGGATGTCGACAAACCGCGCAACCTGGCAAAATCTGTCACAGTTGAGTAATTTTCACCAAAAAGCAAAGCCTATCTTTATAGAAACTGCCCGCTCCGTTTGTGCGCAGCATGCAACACGACGGAGCATTTTTGTGCTATAATGGGTGTAAGCCTAAATAGTCATACAAAAATGTCGAGCTGTCAAGGAAGTACTCTGTAGGGGCGAACATTGTTCGCCCGTGCCCGTTTGGCATAGCAGTTGCATTCCCATAGTTCCGCACAATATTTCCATCTTATTAAGATTTTTTATCATTTTTTATAAATCCAAACCAAAAGGAAACAACATGCAACAGGATTCAAAACAAATCATCAAGGGTCTGCCGCGGCGCATTGCGCTGATGCTGCTGGACTGCGGGCTGATCGTGCTGTGCTACTGGCTGGCCGTCATGCTGCGGTTTGACAGCGGCGATGCCTACAAGCGGGTGCTGACCATCCGCGCTATGGCCCCCATGCTGGCCTACGTGCTGCCGATCTATATGATCGTGTTCTGGTTCGGCGGCCTGTACGAGATCATGTGGGAATACGCTGGCATGCGTGACCTGGCCCGCCTGACTTGTCTGTCGGGCCTGGCCACCGGCATCATCATGCTGTTCGACCTGTTCTATCACAGCCGCCCCATTTCCGGCGCTGTGCTGATCTTTGGTGCGGTGTTCAACACGGCGGCCATAGCGGGCGTGCGCTTCCTATGGCGGTTCAGCAGGACGCTGCACGATGCCTGTGTTAATAAACCCGAGGACGACACGCCGCTATTGATCGTAGGTGCGGGCAATGCCGGTGCCTGGGCCGTCAACCTCTGCAAAAACAAGAACCAGAGCTTCGGCAACCCGGTCTGCCTGGTGGACGACGACCTGACCAAAAAAGGCCTGCGCGTGCAGGGCGTGCCGGTGCGCGGCACCATTTCCGATATTCCCGAATTGGTGCGCAAGTACCACATCGTCGAGATTGTTATTGCCATCACTACGTTAAAAGGTGACCGCCTCACCGAGATCATCAACCTCTGCAACTCCACCCACTGCCGGGTGCGCATGCTGTCTGACCCCCAGGCCGTGGACGAGAATGGCAACCCCGTAGCCGCCGGTTTCCGTGAGCTGAACACCGCCGACTTCCTTTCCCGCGACGAGATCCAGCTGAACAACGCCCAGATCTCCGAGTACCTGCACGATAAGGTCGTGCTGGTTACCGGCGGCGGCGGTTCCATCGGTAGCGAGCTGTGCCGCCAGATCATGCGCTACCAGCCCCGCCGTTTGCTCATCTTTGACATTTACGAGAACTGCGCCTACGAGCTGGAGACTGAGTTGCGCAACAAGTACGGTGCCGAGGCCCCCGTCATCACGCTCATCGGCTCCATCCGCGATAAGGCCCGCCTGGATGAGGTGTTCGAGACCTATCATCCATCGGTCGTCTTCCATGCGGCCGCCCACAAGCATGTGCCGCTGATGGAGATCAGCCCCGCCGAAGCCGTCAAAAACAACGTATTCGGCACCAAGAATCTGCTGACTTCCGCCGCCGAGCATGGTGTCGAGCGCTTTGTCCAGCTTTCTACCGACAAGGCTGTCAACCCCACCAACGTTATGGGCTGCACCAAACGCCTCTGCGAGATGCTGATTCAATCCTTTGCCAGCGGCACCGACATGAAGTGCGTGGCCGTGCGCTTTGGCAACGTGCTGGGCAGCCACGGCAGCGTTATTCCGCTGTTCGAGGAGCAGATCAAGCGCGGCGGCCCCGTCACCATCACACACCCGGATATTGTGCGTTACTTTATGACCATCACCGAGGCCGCGCAGCTGGTGCTGCAGGCCGGCGGCCTGGCCAAGGGCGGCAGCATCTACGTGCTGGATATGGGTGAGCCCGTCAAGATCATGGACCTGGCCACCCGGCTGATCCGCTTCTACGGCTACGAGCCGGGTGTAAACATGCAGGTCAAGATCACCGGCCTGCGTCCCGGCGAAAAGCTGTACGAGGAGCTGCTGATGGACGCTGAGCAGGACAAGATGCTCAAGACCGCCCACAACAAGATCTTCATCGCACCGCCCATGGACATCGACCTGGAAAAATTCTACACCCAGCTGCAGGAGTTGAAAGTTTCGGCCCGCCACAACGATGACGCCGTAGTCGAATGCCTGCAGGAGATGGTGCCCAGCTACCATCCCAACCGCCGCGTGCGCGCCGACCACACCGTCGTTGCTGCCAGCGGCAACACCATGATCCTTTCCCGCGAGGAGCTGGACAAAGCCCGCAAACTGCATGACGCAAAGGGGGAATGATGCCATGTACCAACGCTATGTAAAACGCATCCTGGATTTTATCCTTTCCCTGGCCGCCACCATCGTGCTGGCCATTCCCATGGGTATTATTGCCCTGTGGATCAAAGCTGATTCTCCCGGCCCGGTTTTTTTCAAGCAGCGGCGCGTCGGCAAGGGCAAGACCCACTTTAATATTTTAAAGTTCCGCACCATGCGCGGCGATACTCCCCACGATGTGCCCACGCATCTTTTAAAAAATGCCGACAGCTACATCACCAAAAGCGGCGCGTTCCTGCGCAAGACCAGCCTGGACGAACTGCCCCAGATCTATAACATCCTGGCAGGGCAGATGAGCATCATCGGCCCGCGGCCCGCGCTGTATAACCAGTACGACCTGATCGATGCGCGCGATAAAGTACATGCCAACGACATCCGCCCTGGCCTGACCGGCTTGGCGCAGATCAACGGCCGCGACGAGTTGCCCATCGATGTAAAGGCCAAATATGACGGGGAATACGCCGCTCACCTGACCTTCGGCATGGACCTGAAGATCTTCTTCCACAGCTTTTCCTACGTGTTCCAGCGCCGCGGTGTCGTCGAGGGCGGAACTGGTTCTATACAAGAGCCAAATGAACAGAAACCGTCAAATTGACGGATGAATTCCCCACTGTTTTACTGGGCAGTGGGATTTATTTTGCTCAAATTTAAAAAATATACAAGAAAATCTCGCTTTTTTCGTTAAAATATGTTGCAAAAGTCAAGCTAATTGTGTAAAATATACATCAAGAGCTTTTGATTTTCGGGCAAGATGGCCAACGGCAATTTGCCCACAAATATCTGAAGGGGAGCACATACTATGGCGAACAGGGTCTTCCAGAACGTGGTGTACCAGATGAAGGACGCCGTCGACCGCGTGGTCGGCGTTGTTGACGAAACGGGCACCGTGATTTCCTGCTCAGAGCTGGGGCAGATCGGTGAGGTGCGAGAAGGCGTAGCTGCTGCCCACCAGACCGCTGGTGATGCTTTTGTGCGCGACGGCTACTCCTACCATCAGTTCTCCAATGCCAAGCATAACGATTATGCCGCATTTGTGGAGGGTACCGATGAAACGGCTGAGCAGTTTTCTGCCATGCTGTCGATCAGCCTGCAGTGCATCAAACAGTATCACGACGAAAAATTCGACAAGACAAACTTTATCAAAAACGTCGTGCTGGACAACATCCTGCCCGGCGACATCTACGCCAAAGCGCGGGAGCTGCACTTCGTCTCCGACGTGCAGCGTGTCGTCCTGCTGGTCCGCGTGACCTCCGGCAACGATATTTCCGCTTACGATGTTGTCAGTGGTCTGTTCCCGGACAAGCAGAAGGACTTCGTCTTTAACATCAGCGAGACGGACACCGTGCTGGTCAAGGAGATCAAGCCCGACAACAACACCCGCGATATGGAAAAGCTGGCCGCATCCATCGTGGACACCCTGCAGGGCGACCACTACATCAAAGCGGTCGTCGGCATCGGCACCCCCATCGGCAACATCAAAGATCTGGCCTCCAGCTTCAAAGAGGCCCAGATTGCTATGGAAGTCGGCAAGGTGTTCGACACCGAGCGTCAGGTCATCAGCTACGATCACCTGGGCATCGCCCGCCTGATCTACCAGCTGCCCACTACCTTGTGCGAGGCCTTCCTGCGCGAGGTCTTCAAGCAGGAGAGCATCGACTCTCTCGACGCTGAGACGCTGTTCACCATCCAGCGCTTCTTCGAGAACAACCTGAACGTTTCCGAAACGAGCCGCGGCCTGTTCGTACACCGCAACACGCTGGTCTACCGCCTGGAGAAGATCCGCAAACTGACCGGCCTGGATCTGCGCAACTTCGATGACGCCATCGTCTTTAAGGTAGCGCTGATGGTCAAAAAGTACCTTTCTGCCAACCCGGCCAAGTATTGATTTCCATAAATTCACAAAGATTTCAAAAAGTCCTGCTGCTACGCACAACAGCAGGACTTTTTCGCATTTTGCCTGCAGAAAAGTGCTTGACCGTAACACCCCGGCATGGTATCCTATTATATGTATGACTGTAACCATCCACAAGAAGTCACAAGGGCATGGGAGTTAAAACCAATGATCGAATTTGAACACGTTTCAAAAACTTACGAGACGCACAACGACGAAAACGTAGCGCTCGATGACATCAATATCCAAATCGAGGACGGCGAGTTCGTCTTTATCCTGGGCCATTCCGGTGCGGGCAAATCCACCTTCCTCAAACTGATCCAGATGGAAGAAAAGCCCACCGAGGGCCGCGTCATCATCAACGGTCAGGACCTTACCAAGATGAAGCGCCGCAAGGTGCCGTATCTGCGCCGCCAGATGGGTGTCGTCTTCCAGGATTTCCGCCTGATCCCCACCATGACGGTGTACGAGAATGTGGCTTTCGCCATGCGCGTGACCAACATTCCTACCAAAAAGATCAAATCCCGCATCCCATATGTTCTGTCCCTGGTCGGGCTGGAGGATAAGATGGACCGTCTGCCGGACGAACTTTCCGGCGGTGAACAGCAGCGTGTGGCGGTAGCCCGCGCCCTGGCCCACGGCCCCAAGCTCATCATTGCCGATGAGCCCACCGGCAACATCGACCCCGAGATGTCCATGGACATCATGCAGCTGTTTGAGGCCATCAACAAGGTCAACATCACGGTGGTGGTTGTCACCCACGAGCACGAGCTGGTACATAAGCTGGCCCGCAAATACAACAACCGCGTCATCGAACTGGCCAACGGCATGGTCGCCTCGGACACTTCGCACCCCGAAGCTGCCCGCCGCTACGCCGCCCGCATGGCCGAGCGTGAGAACGGCTACGATGAGTACGAAGATTACGATGATGAGGAATAAATAAGAGGGGATACCATGCGTTTTTCCAGCTTTACTTATCTGGTCGGCCAGGGCCTGCACAACCTGCGGGCCAACCGGCTTATGACCTTTGCTTCCATGGGCGTGCTGACCGTCTGCATGCTGCTGATCGGCGCTGCCTACCTGCTTGGTGTCAACATCGACGCCATGGTCGAGTATATCGGCGACCAGAACGAGACCGTTGTCTACATGGACCAGGGTGCCAGCGATGACCAGATCGCCGCCGCTGACACCGCCATCCGCAGCACTGAGCACGTGGTGGGCGTCACCTACATGTCGCCCCAGGACGTGCTGGCAGTTTACAGCGACATGCTGTCCGCCTACACCAACCTGCAGGACGCTTTCGCTAACGATAACCCGTTCTACCCCAACTACCGCGTTGTGGTGGACAGCCCTGATAACATCGAGGCCGTTTCCCAGCAGCTGCGCCAGATCGATGGTGTTTACCAGGTCAACGCCCCGCTGGAGATGTCCAAGGTCTTTGTCTCGCTGCAAAAGGTCGTTTCCTACGCCTGCTACGGCATCGTGCTGGTGCTGGCCATTGTCAGCATCGTGGTCATCAACAACACCATCAAGATCACTGTCTTTAACCGCCGCAAGGAGATCAACATCATGAAGCTGGTCGGTGCCACCAACGGCTTCATCCGCTTCCCGTTCTTTGTCGAAGGCGTCACCTCCGGCCTGATTTCCGCGGCACTGGCCTCTGGTATCATCTGCGGCGCTTACTATGCCCTGACCCGCTGGTATGCCGAGAACCCTTCCAATCTGTCCCAGATGTTTGGCGGCCAACTGGTGCCGCTGACTGACGTCTGGTACTACCTTGTCGGCGGCTTTGCGCTGCTGGGCTTCGTGCTCTGCGGCATCGGTACCGCCACCAGCATCCGTAAACATCTGAACGTCTGATTTACGATTTACTAAAAGAGAAAACAGAGGAACAGAAAAGCCAATGAGAATTTCCCGTCGTTTCAAACGGATCGTTTCCGCTATGCTGGCCACCGCCCTGGCCTTTACCATGACCTTCTCCACTGATGTCATGCCGCTGGCCGACTCCAAGCAGGACCAGCTGAAGGCTGAGGTCTCCGCCAAGCAGGCTGAGCTGGACAAGGTCAATGCCGCCCTGAAAGAAGCGCAGAGCAACAAGGACAACGCCGAGGCCATCAAAAAGCAATTGGAAGACCAGAAGAACCTGATCTTAAGCCAGATCTCGCTGCTCAGCGACCAGATCACCGACCTGCAGGAGCAGATCTACCTCAAGCAGACCGAGATCGACGAAAAGCAGATCGAGGTCGACAACAAACAGGCCGAGTACGACCAGCGCTGGTCCGATTTCAAACAACGCATGGGCGCTATGCAGATGCTCAACGACGGTGGTTCCATCGCACTGCTGTCCAGCGCCACCAACCTGTACCAGCTGCTAACCTTTGCCCAGACGCTGGAGCAGATCAGCAGCAAGGATCAATCCATCTGCCAGGATTTGGAGAACCAGCGCGCCGATTTGGAGAACCAGCGCACCGAGTTGGAAAATGCCAAGGCCGAGATGGAAGCCACCCAGGCCAGCCTGGAGGAGCAGACCACCCAGCTGAACAGCAAACAGGATGAACTGGCCGTCAATATTGCCCAGGCCAACGAGGATCTTGACGAAGCCTCTGCCCAGCAGGAGGCCGCCGAAGCGGCCGCAGCCGAAGCCCGCAAAAAGCTGGACGAAGCCACTGCCGCCCTGGACTCCTATCTGGAGGCCCAGAACAAGAAATATGGCAACGCCTCCATTACCTGCTCACTGGACTTCGGCCGCCCGCTGGCCACCTTTAAGTACATTTCCTGCTACTTCGGCGGCGGCGGTCACCGCGGCACTGACTATGCAGCCCCCGGCGGCACCGAGATCTACACCATCGCTGATGGCGTCGTCACCGCCGCCACCTACCATTACAGCTGGGGTTACTATGTGCAGGTCTACCATGGTACCGATTCCAACGGCAATACCTATTCGACCCTGTACGCTCACATGAACAGCGCCCCCGTGGTCAGCGTCGGCCAGACTGTCTCCAAGGGCCAGCTGCTGGGCTATGTCGGCACCACAGGCAACTCTACCGGCAACCATCTGCACCTGGAAATGAAGGTCAACGGTGTGTTGACCAACGTCACCAACTACATCTCGTAAGGGGAGGGAAGTCCTGATGAAACCCCAGAAACATAAGCCAGTTGTGCGCATTTTCTGTCTTGTTATTGCGGTCGTTATGATTATCAGCCTTTTCTCCAGCGTTCTTTTCAGTCTGGCCTATACTCTGTAAAAGACCGCACTATTTTGTAAGGAGCCATCTGAACCCATGAGCAAAAAAATTAGTCTCGGCGTTACCATCACCATTGCCTTGATCGCCATGGCGGTCACTTTTTCTCTGACGATGGTCGTCTCGATGAATATGTTCAACTCCACCGTGTCCAGTGTCAAAAGCAAGGAGCGTCAGTATAACAAGCTGGCCGAGATCGACCGTTTTGTCCGCTCCAACGAGTATTTCACTATCAACGAGGACACGCTGAACGACACTTTGGCCGCCGGTTACATGCTGGGCATCAACGATAAATACGCCCGCTACTACACCGCCAAAGCTTACAGCGAGCGCCTGGCCGTTGAGTCCGGCAAACTGACCGGCATCGGCGTGGCCGTCGTCAACGACCCGTCCTCCGGCTACGGCCGCATCACCCGCGTCTACGACAACTCGCCCGCCAGCGAGGCCGGTCTGCAGGTCGGCGGTTACATCACTGCCATCGGCGATATGTCCACCAAGTCCATGACCGACACTGCCTCCCTGACCTCGGCCCTGCTGGGCGAAGAGGGGACCACCACCACCATCACCTACCTGACGCCCGACCGACAGGAGCAGACCGTCGACCTGGTGCACAGCAACTACCGCACCACCACCGTTTCCAGCCAGATGATTGGCGACACCTGCGGCTATGTCCGCATTGACGCCTTCTCCTCCGGCACGGCCAGTGAGTTCCGCTCTGCTGTGGACAACCTGCTGAACCAGGGCGCTGCCAGCTTCATCTTCGACGTGCGCGACAATATCGGTGAGAACCTGAACGCCGCACTGGTCTGCGCCGACTACTGCGTGCCTTCCGGCGTCATCGCCCAACAGGAGGACAAGGACGGCAACATCACCTTGCTGCGCATGTCCGATGAAAACGAGGTCACCGTGCCCATGGTCGTGCTTGTCAACGGCAGCACCTCCGATGGCGCCGAGCTGTTTGCCAATGCCCTGCGCAAGATGAACAGCGCCACCATCGTAGGCACCCGCACCGCCGGTAAGGGCGTTGTGATGAGCGACGCCCAGAGTTTTTCCGATGGCTCCGCCGCCTACATTACCATCGGTCTGCTGCTGGACAACGAGGGCCAATCCTGGAACGACCTGGGCCTGACCCCTGATGTGGACGCTACGCTGTCCTCCGACGAACAGAACGCCTATTACGATTACACCGTCGACACTGACCCCCAGATCAGCAAGGCCCTGAACACCGCCAAGATGCTGTCTGGCCAGAACTGATTTTCCCGAATTTTCCTGTGCTGAGAGGAGTCTGCTTTGCCTACCCTGACCGATTTGTCTACCATCCGCGACCTTTGCGCACGGTATGATTTTGCCCTATCCAAAGGCTTTGGCCAGAATTTTATCATCAACCCCGGCATCTGCCCTCGCATTGCCGATGAGGCCGGTATCGGCCCCGGCTGGGGTGCGCTGGAAGTCGGCCCCGGCATCGGCGTGCTGACCGAGCAGCTTTGCAAACGCGCCGATAAGGTCGTTTCCATCGAGGTGGACAAGCGCCTACCGCCGCTGTTGGAAGAAACGATGGCCGATTATGACAATTTCAAACTGGTTCTGAACGATGTCCTCAAGGTCGACCTCAAAGCCCTGCTGGCCGAGGAATTCGGCGATAAGCCGGTGGCTGTCTGCGCCAACCTGCCGTACTACATCACCAGCCCGATTCTGATGCGCCTGTTAGAAGAGAAACTCCCCATCGAGAACATTACCGTCATGGTCCAGAAAGAGGCCGCACAGCGCCTTTGCGCTGCTCCTGGTACCCGTGACGCCGGTGCCATCAGCTATGCGGTGGCTTATTATGCCGAGCCAAAGCTGCTTTTTACCGTACAGCCCGGCAGTTTTTACCCGGCCCCCAAGGTCACTAGCGCGGTCATCCGCTTGAACGTCCGCAAAACACCTGCGGTTGAAGTGCCGGGCGGAGATGAGAAAGCTTTCTTCTCCCTGATCCGCGCCGCTTTCTCTCAGCGCCGCAAGACCGCTGCCAACGCCATCTCCAACGGTCTGCAGATGCCCAAGTCTACCGTCCTCTCCGCCCTGGAAGCTACCCACCTGGACCCCCGCTCCCGCCCGGAACAGCTGACTCTGCAAGACTACTGCGCCCTGCAAGCTGCTCTTCAGGCTGGGAAATAATCTGCTTTTCCAAAAAATCACAAACAAAACGCCCCGGAACACAAACCGTGTTCCGGGGCGTTTTCTTTTGGAGCTAGTAACAGGAATCGAACCTGCAACCTGCTGATTACAAATCAGCTGCACTGCCAATTGTGCTATACTAGCGGGTGCTAGATAATAATAACACAATTGGCTGTTGCTTGTCAATGCTAAACTTACAGCAGCGCAATGCCCGCCTTCTCGCAGGCGGCTACGGTGTCGTCGTCCCACAGGCTGACCTGCACCTCGCCTACGTGTGCCTTACCCAACAGCAGCATGCACAGACGGCTCTGGCCGATGCCGCCGCCCATGGTCAGGGGCAGGGTGCCGTCCAGCAGCATCCTGTGGAAGGGCAGTTCCGCACGCTGCGGGCAGCCGGCTTCTTCCAACTGGCGGCGCAGAGATTCCGCATTGACACGGATACCCATGCTGGAAAGCTCCAGCGCACAGCCCAAGGGCACATGCCAGAAGAGGATGTCGCAGTTCAGCGCCCAATCATCGTAGTCCGGGGCGCGGCCGTCGTGGGGCTTGCCGCTCTTGAGCTTGCCGCCGATCTTCATGATGCAGATGGTGCCATGCTCCTTGGCAAAGGCGTTCTCGCGCTGTTTGGGAGTGTAGTCCGGGTACATGTCCTCCAGTTCCTGGGTGGTGATAAAGGTCACATCGCGGCCCAGGTGGATATTTTTCAGTTCTGGGAACTTCCAGCGCAGCTCATCCGAGGTCGCGCAGACAGCATCCACAATATCCCGCACAGTGTCCTGCAAAAAGTCCAGCGTGCGCTGGTCGGCGGTGATGACCTTCTCCCAGTCCCACTGGTCGACATAGATGCTGTGCAGGTTGTCCAGTTCCTCGTCGCGTCGGATGGCGTTCATGTCGGTCACCAGGCCCTGGCCGGGGCGGAAGCCGTACTTGTACAGGGCGTAACGTTTCCATTTAGCCAGGCTGTGCACCACCTCAGCCTCCTGGTTCAGGCAGGGGACATCAAAGGCGACCGGGCGCTCCACACCGTTCAGGTCGTCGTTCAGGCCGCTGCCCTGCATGACGAACAGGGGAGCGGTCACGCGCTTCAGGTGCAGGGCCATGCAGATCTTTTCCTGAAAGATGGTCTTGATCAGGCCGATGGCTTTCTGGGTGTCATACAGACACAACAGGCTTTGGTAGTTTTCCGGCAGAATGATCTTGCTCATAGTTCATTTCTCCTTTAGCGTATTTACTTTCCCTATAACTTAAGCCTTGGCAAACTGGCTTTCGTACAGCTTGGCGTAGAAGCCTCCGCGGTCCAGCAGTTCGTCGTGGGTGCCGCGCTCAATGATATTGCCGTCCTTCATCACCAAAATCTGGTCGGCATTTTTAATGGTGGACAGGCGGTGGGCCACGATGAAGCTCGTGCGGCCCTTCATTAGTTCCTCAAAAGCATCCTGCACCAATACCTCGGTACGGGTATCGATGCTGGACGTTGCTTCGTCCAAAATCAGGATCGGCGGGCGGCGCAGCATCACGCGGGCAATGCAAAGCAGCTGGCGCTGGCCCTGACTGATATTGCCTCCGTCCTCGGCTACCTCGGTATCATAGCCGTTGGGCAGGCGGCAGATAAAGCTGTGGGCACGTGCCTTTTTGGCTGCTGCGATGATTTCTTCCCGCGTGGCATCGGGCTTGCCGTAGGCGATATTCTCGGCAATGGTCCCGGCTTTCAGCCAGGTTTCCTGCAGCACCATGCCCAAGTTGCCGCGCAGGCTGTCCCGCGTCACGGTGTCGATGGGATGGCCGTCCACCCGCAGGGTACCGCCGTTGATCTCGTAGAACCGCATCAGCAGGTTAACCAGCGTGGTCTTTCCGCAGCCGGTGGGGCCAACCAGAGCAATACGCTGGCCGGGCTCCACTTTCAGGTTCATATCCTCGATCAAGGGCACATCCGGCACATAGCGGAACTTCACATGCTCAAACTCGACCGCACCGGCACCGTGGGGCAGTTCCACCGCATCCGAGGCATCTGGCAGGATGGGCGTTTCATCGATAAAGTCAAACACACGCTGGGCACAGGCCAGGGCATTCTGGAACTCGGTCATAACATCCGAAATATCGTTGAACGGCTTGGTGTACTGGTTGGCGTAGTTCAAAAACACGGACAAATCGCCGACCGTGATGCCGCCTGCGATGGCCGCAAACGCGCCCAGCACGCCGACCGCGGCATATACCAGCGAATTGACAAAGCGGGTGCAGGGGTTGGTCATCGATGAGAAGAACACCGCCCGCACGCCGCAGCTTTGCAGGTCCAGGTTGATCTTATCAAAGCGTTCCTCGGCGCGGCTCTCGTAGCCGAAAGCACGCACCAGATGCTCGTTGCCGACCAGCTCATCCACCAGGCTTGTCAGCTCAGCACGGGTCTCGCTCTGCACCTTGAACATCGAGTAGGTGTGGGTCGCAATAAAGCGCGCCACAAAAATCGACAGCGGCGTCAGCGCCACGACCACCAGCGCGATGCGCCAGTCGATGAACAGCATCACGCCCAGCGTACCGCAGATGGTCAGGATGCCGGTAAACAGCTGGGTGAAGCCCAGCAGCAAACCGTCGCTGAACTGCTCCACGTCGGTGGTGATGCGGCTGATGGCATCGCCGGGGCGGTGGGCGTCCATATATTTCAGGGGCAGTTGTTCCAGCTGCTCAAAGGCGCGCACACGCATATCACGCACGACGTGGAAGGTAATACGGTTGTTGACCACGTTCATCAACCACTGGGAGACAGCCGTGCAGGCTACTGTGCCCGCCATGGCAATGGCCAGCTTGCCCACGCCGCCAAAGTCCACCTGGCCGGGGCCGATAATAAGGTCTACCGCCTTGCCGGAGATGACTGGGGCCAGCAGGGTAGTGACCACCGTAACAACGGCCAGCACCAGCGTCAGCACCACCAGCCCGGCATAGGGGCGTATCAGTTCCAGCACGCGGCGGAGCGTGCCCTTATTCACTTTCTGTTTCTGCTTGCTCATAAGGTCTTCTCCACCTCCTCTTTGCTCAGCTGGCTCAGGCAGATTTCTTTGTAGACCTCGCAAGTCTTCAGCAACTGGCTGTGCGTGGCGTCGCCGGTCAGCACGCCGTCATCCAGCACCAGGATGTGGTCGGCGCGCTGCACGCTGGCTGCACGTTGGGAGACGATGAATACCGTCATGCCTTCGGTCTTTTCTTTAATAGCCTTGCGCAGGGCAGCGTCGGTGGCAAAGTCCAGTGCCGAGGCACTGTCGTCCAGAATCAAAACCTTCGGCTTCGGCACCAGCGCGCGGGCAATCGTCAAACGCTGGCGCTGGCCGCCGGAAAAGTTGCGGCCTGCAGTCTCCACGGGCGCATCCAGCATACCGGGCTTGGTTCGCACAAAGTCTGCTGCCTGGGCAATTTCCAGTGCCTTCCAAATTTCTTCGTCGGTGGCATCGGGGGCAGCCCAGCGCATGTTATCGCGGATGGTACCGGTAAACAGCACGGCCTGCTGGGGCACAATGCCCACCATGCGGCGCAGCTGGGTAAAGCCGTACTCTTTCACATTGTGGCCAAACAGCGACACCGTGCCGGTCGTTGCATCATAGAAGCGGCACACCAGGTCGATCAAGGTCGATTTACCGCTGCCGGTACCGCCGATAACGCCAATGGTCTCGCCCGGCTTAGCCGTAAAACTTACATTGGTCAGGCTGGGCGCACCGGCGCCGTTGTAGGTGAAAGTCACGTCGTCAAACGCCACAGCCGGGGCAGCTGTGGCTGCATCCAGTTCTGCGGCGGTAGGATCAGGCATCGTGGTGTGCGTGTTCAAGATCTCGTTCACGCGCATACCGCTGGCCAGGGCGCGGGTCACCGAGATGACCAGATCAGCCAGGCGCAGCAGGTTGACCAGAATTTGGTTCATATAATTGATGAGCGCGATGATCTCGCCCTGGGTCAGCGCGCCATTATTGACCTCGTGGCTGCCGCGCATCAGCAGGGCAATGACGGCCAGGTTGATGACCAGGTAGGTCAGCGGGTTCATCAGGGCCGAGATGCGGCCTGCCATCGTCTGGATGCTGCGCAGGTGGTCGTTGGTCTCTACAAAGGCGGCCAATTCGTCCGTCTGGCGTGAGAAGGCACGCACCACACGAGCGCCCACGTAGTTTTCACGGGTCAGCAGGGTGACCTTGTCCAAACCGTTCTGGGCCTCATGATAGATGGGCACCGTGGCGCGCATAATGAGATAAATAATCAGCGAAATAACGACCGTTGCCGCAATAAACAGCAGGGTCAGCCGCGGGCTGATGGTGTAGGCCATGATCAGCGCACCAATGACAATGAACGGGCTGCGCAGCAGCAGGCGCAGCGTCAGGTTTACGCCGTTCTGCACCTGGTTGATGTCGCTGGTCATGCGGGTGACCAATGTCGGGGTGCCGATGCCGTCCAGCTCGCTGTAGCTCAGCGTGTTGATATGGCGGAACAGATCCTTGCGCAGCGCGGTACTGAAGCCCAGCGCCGCTTTGGCGGAGAAGTACTGGGCCGTCAGACTGCAGGTCAGGCCGATGGCCGCCAGCAGTACCAGCAGGCCGCAGCGCTGCCAGATAAACACGGCATCGCCATTTTTGATGCCTGTGTCGATAATGCTCGCCACCACCAGCGGCACGAAAAGTTCAAAGGTAGCTTCCAGCATTTTAAACAGGGGTGCCAGAACTGCCTGCTTTTCGTAGCCCTTGATGTAGCGCATCAGTTTGTGCATGTTGGTATCACCTCATACTCGGATTTTGCAGACTTTTTTATTATAGCACATCGTGAAGCGTTTGTCATTCCATGTTTTCCCTTGTTTCGAGGATTATTTATGCGTCGAACGTCTATACTGACTATAGGAAAAACTTAGGAGGCACCAGAATGTTATTTCGTTCTTATAAAGGGCTGTCCCGCGGGGCCTCGCGCACGGTGCGCACAGCGCTGCGCCTGGCCGGGCAGCAGGGCTGCGCCACGGCTGATACCGGGCACCTGCTGCTGGCCATGCTGCAGACAGCCCAGGGCCCGGCAGCGGATTTTCTACGCCGCAAGCGCGTTACCACTGCCTCCTTGACAGAGGCCGCCCCCAAGCGCAGCGGCACCGGCCAACCCCACCGCCTGCGCAAAAACGACCTTTCCTCGGACAGCCGCAAGGCCATCGAGTTTGCCATTTTGGGTGCCCACGCATCCAGCGCCGCCAAAGCCGAAAACGAGCACCTGCTCTGCGCCATGCTGGAGGACACTGCCTGCACGGCCAGCATCTGGCTGGCGGCCGCAGGCATCGAGGTGCCCCAGGCCGCGCGGGAGTGCCGCCAGCTTTCCGGCCAGATGACACTGCCCGTACAGCCCCGGATGAGCACCGCCCGCAGCGGCCGCCCCAGTGAAAAGTACGGCCGCGACCTGACCCGCCTGGCACAGGAGGGCCGCCTGGACCCGGTGCTGTGCCGGGAGGAAGAGCTGGAACGCATGGTGGAAATTCTGTGCCGACGCCAGAAGAACAATCCCTGCCTGCTGGGCGAGCCGGGCGTTGGCAAAAGTGCCCTGGCTGAAGCGCTGGCCCAGGCGATTGCATCCGGCCAAATCACCCCGGCACTGCGCGGCAAGCGGGTGCTGGCACTGGACATGGCCTCGATGGTAGCGGGCACCAAGTACCGCGGCGATTTTGAGGAGCGGTTCAAGAACCTGCTGGAAGAACTCTACCGCGACCGCAGCACCATCCTTTTTATTGATGAGATCCACCTTATCGCCGGGGCCGGTGCGGCCGAGGGGGCCATCGACGCCGCCAGCATCCTGAAGCCAATGCTGGCCCGGGGCGAGATCCAGCTCATCGGTGCCACCACGCCGGAGGAATACCGCAAGACCATCCAGAAGGATTCCGCGCTGGAGCGCCGCTTTGGAAAAGTAATGGTAGAAGAGCCCACCCCCGAAAACGCTGAAAAGATCTTGCTGGGCCTGATGCCCCGTTACGAGCGTTACCACTGTGTCGCCATCCCGCCCGAGACGATTCACGCCGCCGTGGAGTTAAGCGTGCGCTACCTGCCGGGGCGTTTTTTGCCGGATAAGGCCATCGACCTGCTGGACGAAGCCGCCGCCGCGCTTCGCATAACCGACAAGGAATCCTCCGGCCGCAGGGTGCTGACGCCGCGTCACATTGCCCGGGTCGTCAGCAAGGCCAGCGGCGTCCCGGTCGAGCGGGTAGGGGAAGCCGAGCGGGAGCGGCTGAACCAGCTGGAAGCCCGCCTCAGTGCTGAGGTCATCGGCCAGCCCTCGGCTGTTTCTGCTGTGGCCGCTGCCATCCGCCGCAGCCGCACCGGCCTGCGGGAGAACGGACGTCCCATCGGTGCCATGCTGTTTTTAGGTCCCACCGGCGTGGGCAAAACGCAGCTGGCCCGCACACTGGCCAAATGCTGGTTCGGCAGTGAGAAATCCCTGCTGCGCTTTGACATGTCCGAATATATGGAGAAGCACACTGTCGCCCGCCTGCTGGGCGCGCCGCCCGGCTATGTCGGCCACGAGGAAGGCGGTCAATTGACCGAGGCCGTGCGCCGCCGCCCCTACAGCGTGGTGCTGTTTGACGAGATTGAAAAAGCGCACAGCGACATTCAAAATCTGTTGCTGCAAATCTTGGAGGGTGGCTCTTTGACCGATGCCCAGGGGCGGCGGGCGGATTTTTCCAACACCATTATCCTGCTCACTTCCAACCTGGGTGCCCGCTGCCTGTCCGGGCAGACGGCCCCGCTGGGTTTCGGCACTGCGCAGACCGAGCGCTCCCGCCGCAGCAAACAGGCGATACAGGAAGCCAAGGATTATTTCCGGCCCGAACTGATGGGCCGCCTGGATGAAGTCGTTGTCTTTGATCCACTCGGCCCCGAACAACTGGCTGGCATTGCCGACCGCCTGCTGCGGGAGCTGGAAGTCCGCGCCGCCGGGCAAGGGTATCTGCTTACCCATACTGCGTCCGCCGCCAAAGTGCTGGCAGGGGACACTGTACCGCCCTACGGTGCCCGCGAACTGCGCCGCAAGGTCAGCCGCGCCGTCGAGCAGGCCCTCGCCGACCGTATCGCCGCCGGCACCGCCCGCCCCGGCACGCTATACACCGCCGATGCCGACACCGACGGTCATATCATCCTGACCGAAAGCGATGCGGCTTTGTGCGTATAAATATAAAAATAAAGACTCCCCTAGAGGGGAGCCTTTATTTTTATTACCCTTTTAATCTTACGGCTTCACGCTAAATTCCTGCTCGCAGTACACGCAGCGGTACTTTCCGCTGGGGGTCAGCGCAAAAATATGGTCACAGCCTTCCTCAATCGAGGTAATGCACCGCGGGTTCTTGCACTTGATGACATTGACCAAGCGCTTGGGCTGCTCGGGGCGGCTCTTTTTCGCCACGTGGCCATTCTCGATGAACGTAATACTGATCTTCGGGTCCACATAACCCAAAATATCAAAGCTCAGGCCGCTCACGTCGCCCTCGATTTTGATAATGTCCTTCTTACCGCTCTTCTGGCTGCGGACATTCTGCAGCAAGGCCACGCTGGCATCGCTCAGCTTTTCCAGCTCCATCAGGTGGTACAGGGCCAGGCCGGTGCCTGCGGTGATATGGTCAATGACCACACCGTTCTGAATTTCATCAACCTTCAACATCGAAAGCTACCTCCCCAGTTTTAGGATCTTTCAAGCCAAGCAACGTCATGATCAGGGCCATACGCATATGCACGCCATTCTGCACCTGGTCAAAGTAAGCGGCACGCGGGTCATCATCCACATCCAGCGTGATCTCATTCACACGGGGCAGGGGATGCAGCACCGCCATGTCGGCCGGGGCCAGATCCAGCTTTGCCTTGGTCAGCACATAGCTGTTCTTCAGGCGGATGTAATCTTCCTCGTTGAAGAAACGTTCGCGCTGCACGCGGGTCATGTACAGGATGTCAAGCTGGGGCAGGGCTTCTTCCAGGCTGCGGGTCTCGACATACTCAATGCCGTTGGGCTCCAGAATTTCGCTGATGATGTAGTCCGGCACACGCAGTTCTTCAGGTGAGACCAGCACAAACCTCATGCCCGGCAAGCGGGACAGGCTCTTGATCAGGCTGTGCACGGTGCGGCCAAACTTCAAATCGCCGCAGAAACCGATGGTCAGGTGGTCCAGGCGGCCCTTGCGCTGGCGGATGGTCATCATGTCCAGCAGCGTCTGGGTGGGGTGGCTGTGGCCGCCATCACCGGCATTGATGACCGGGATGCGGCTGTAGCGGGAGGCACGCAGCGGGGCGCCCTCTTTGGGGTGGCGCATGGCGGCAATGTCGGCCACGCAGCTGACCACGCGGATGGTATCAGCCACGGTCTCTCCCTTGCTGGCGCTGGAAACACCAGCATCGGGGAAGCCAAGCACCTGGCCGCCCAGGTTCAGCATAGCAGCCTCAAAGGAAAGGCGGGTACGGGTGCTGGGTTCATAGAACAAAGTGGCCAGGCGTTTGCGGGCCGCTACGTCGCGGTAAGCGGCCGGATCCTCATGGATACGGTCGGCAAGGTCCATCAGACTGAGCGTTTCTTCCAGCGTAAAGTCCGCCGGGTCGATCAAATGTCTCATACACATTCCCCTTTATTCAACGGTCTATGATCTTCTCGGCAGCACCGCACCTTGCATTGTGCAGCACTGCTGTATGTCAAAGCGGTCGCCCGCCTGAATACCATTACAAAAGCTTGCGCACCATCGCAAAATCAAAGAAATCAGTATAATAAGTTTGGCAGCACAGCACCGGTTTGCACAGGCGCGAGTAGCAGATCTCCTCCAGCTGCAAAAGCGCCTGTTCGGGGCGCAGGGCCAGCTGGCGGCGGATGCCTGCCGGGCCGGACACTGCATGCAGGTGGGCCACAGTCTCCGTCACCTCAGTATGGCAGTGGCGGGCGGCAATATCAAAAATGGGCTGGCTGAAATCAATGCCTTCCAGCCGCTTATTGTCAAATAAAGAAAGCGGCAGAATATCGGTGGAAAACAGCACCGGCGTATCATCCGCCATCACGCGGCGGCGCACAAACACCAACGTCTGCGGGGCGTCGGTGGGCAGCTGCAGCTTCTCGGCCAAAGCGGGGGAGGCGATTTCCCGCGTTATGCTCAAGTTATCGCTGCGGGGTTCCTTGCCAATGGCGCGGATCATTTTATAGAATTCCAGCTTCTGATCCATGCGGTTTTTCAGCTGCACCACATCCCGGTTTACCAAGGTGCCGATGCCGCGCACACGTTCCAGGTAGCCGTCGCGCTCCAGCTCGCTCAGGGCGTCGCGCACTACCGTGCGGCTCACCCCCAGATCGGAAGCCAGCTCCAATTCGCTGGGCAGCTGGGCAGCACCGCTATAGCGGCCATTTTCCAGTTCCTCCAGCAGGCGGGCAGCCGTATGCTGGCTGCGCAGCTCACCGCCCAGCCGGTTTTCGGTCTGTTTATTCATCGATCAAATTCCTTTCGGGCCCGACATACGTCTGCCAGGCAGCATTTATCGCAGTAGGGGGTGGTGCGCGCCGTGCACACCGCGCGGCCATGGTCTACCAGCCGGTGGCAGAAATCACTGCCTTCTTCCGGCGGAACGATCTTCCACAGCTCTTTTTCGACTTTTGCCGGTTCCTTAATGCCGTCCACCAAGCCGATGCGGTTGCACAGCCGGATGCAGTGGGTGTCAGTCACGATGGCCGGCTTGCCGAACACATCCCCCATAATCAGGTTGGCGCTTTTGCGGCCCACACCGGGCAGGCTCAGCAGCGCGTCAAAGTCGCTGGGCACTTTGCCGCCATATTCATCCCGCAGCTTGCGCATACAGGCAGAAATATCCCGCGCCTTGCTGCGCCCCAGGCCACAGGGTTTTACAATGGCTTCGATTTCTTCCGGTTCGGCCGCTGCCAACGCTTCCACACCGGGATATCTGGCAAACAGGTCCTGCACCACCACGTTTACACGGGCGTCGGTGCACTGTGCCGCCAGCCGTACCGACACCAACAGCTGCCAGGCGTGGTCATAATCCAGCGTACATTCTGAGCGGGGGTATTCTTTTTTCAGCCTATCAATACAGATCCGTGCGAGTTCTTTTTTAGTCACAGGATTCGCTCCGTTTCGTTTTCTTCTCTTGATTTTACCACGATACGCCCTTTTAATCAAGCGCAGAAGTATGATGTTTTGGTACATATCCACCCATGTGTTTTCCTGAATCGCCGGTACGGCAAAATTTCCCCGCAAAAACACAGTTTGCATCGGCCTTTTATCGGTGCTGCCTTGATTTCACCGCCAAAATCACCTATAATTTAATGATAAGAATTTCTATTTTATGCGGCATACACGCCACAGCAATTTTAGCTAAATTTATAGTAAGTAAAGGAAATCCACCATGGAGCCATTGGCACAGCGTCTGCGCCCCCGCACTTTGGATGAAGTCTGCGGACAGCAGCATCTTTTAGGCAAGAATCAGGTTTTCCGCCGCACGGTCGAAAGCGGCCATATCCCCAACATGATCTTCTACGGTCCCTCCGGCGTAGGCAAAACCACCGTGGCCAGCATCATCGCTGCAGGCAGTGGCATGAAACTGCACAAACTTAACGGCACCACCGCCTCCACCAGCGACATCAAGTCGGTGCTGAACGACATCGGCACCTTGGGTACCGACGGCGGCATCCTGCTGTATCTGGACGAGATCCAGTACTTCAACAAGCGCCAGCAGCAAAGCCTGCTGGAATGTGTAGAGCAGGGCACCGTCACCCTGATTGCCTCCACCACCGAGAACCCATACTTTTATGTATACAACGCGCTGCTTTCCCGCTGCACGGTGTTTGAGTTCAAGGCGCTGACCGCCGCCGACATCCGCCAGGGCCTGCAAAACGCCGCAGCCCGCCTGGGGGCCGACGACCAGACGCCGATTTTGATCCCGGACGACGCGCTGGACTACCTGGCCCAAAGTGCGGGCGGCGATATGCGCAAAGCCCTGGGTAACCTGGAGTTTGCCGTCACCGCCGCGCCGATCGAGAACGGCACCCGCACCATCGACCTTTCCATGGTGCAGCAGGTAGCCGTGCGCACTGCCATGCGGTACGACAAGCTGGGCGACGACCATTATGATATTGTCTCGGCTTACCAAAAGTCGATGCGCGGCTCCGATCCGGACGCCGCCCTGCATTATCTGGCCCGCCTTCTGGAAGCCGGTGACCTGCCCAGCGCCTGCCGCCGCCTGATGGTCTGCGCCTGTGAGGATGTTGGCCTGGCCTGGCCGCAGATCATCCCCATTGTAAAGTCTGCCGTGGACATTGCCAACGCTGTCGGCCTGCCGGAAGCTCGGCTTCCGCTGGCCGATGCTGTGGTATTGGTCGCCACGGCGCCCAAATCCAACTCTGCCCACAATGCCATCAACGCCGCCGTCGCGGATGTCCAGGCGGGCCGCACCGGCCCCATCCCGCGTCAGCTGCAAAACAAACACTATGACGGCGCCGACGCCAAGGTCAAGGGCCAGCATTACCTCTACCCTCACGATTTTCCTAACCACTGGACCGCCCAGCAATACCTGCCCGATGCCATCAAGGACCGCCGCTACTACGAACCCGGCGACAACAAAAACGAGCAGGCTTTTGCCCAATACTGGAAGATGATCAAAGGAGAATAACCATGTCTGCCCTCCACTGCGAAAACATTACGTTTCCTTCCTCTGACAGGAAACATACCTCCTCGGCCGTCATTTATACCTGCCCGGACGTGCCCGTGCGGGCAGTCATCCAGCTCAGCCACGGCATGTGCGAGTACGTCCGCCGCTATGCACCGATGGCGGATTTCTACGCCGCCCATGGCATTGCCCTGGCAGGCAACGACCACCTGGGCCACGGCGACACCGCCCAGGCAGGGGAGCACGGCCACTACGGCGAAAAGGACGGCCGCTTTCATCTGCTGGACGACCTGCATACAATGAACAGCCTGCTGCACGAGCGTTTTCCCGGCCTGCCCATCATCCTGTACGGCCACAGCATGGGCAGCTTTTATGCCCGATGGTACGCTGAAAAGTGGCCGGAGAGTATCACGGCACTTATCATTTCCGGTACAGCTGGTCCCAGCGTGATGAACGCCATCGGCCAGCGTCTGGCTGCTCTGATTGCTGCCGTCAAGGGCAACGACGCCGTCTCGCCCTTGATGGTCAATCTGAATTTCGGCAGCTATTGCAAGCGCATCCCGGATGCCGCCTCGCCCAACGCCTGGCTCAGCCGCGACACCCAGGTCGTACGGGATTATGACGCCGACAAGCTCTGCGCCTTCTCGTTCACCGCGGGCACCTACCGGGAGATGCTGGCCACCCTCAACCACGTCAGCCGCAAAAGCTGGGCTGAGGGAATCGCCAAGGACCTGCCCATCCTGCTCATCGCCGGTGACGCTGACCCCGTAGGCAACTATGGCGCCGGCGTACGCACCGTCTGGGCCATGCTGGGCGACGCCGGTGTACAGGACCTGACCTGCCAGATCTATGAGGGAGCCCGCCACGAACTACACAACGAAACCAACCGCCAGGAGGTCTTCGATTACGTTCTGACCTGGATCGAATGCCATATTTAAATTTATTTTATAGCGCATTATCGAGAATCCTCGGCTTATACCGGGGATTTTTTATTTTACCTATTGACAATGCTATACCTCGCGTGTATTATTGTATTAGACGCTTAACACAAGCATACAGGAGGCAACCACCATGAATTGGAACATAACCGCCGGGCGGCCAGTGTATGTCCAGCTGATCGAACAGCTGGAGCTGGCGCTGGTGGCGGGGGAATTTCCGCCCGGCAGCCGTATCCCGCCCGTGCGGGAGCTGGCCGCCGATGCGGGCGTCAACCCCAATACCATGCAGCGTGCCTTGCAAGATTTGGAAAGTCGAGGCCTGCTGCAGGCCCAGCGCACTGCCGGGCGTACCGTCACAGCCAACGATACCGTATTGCAAGCTCTGCGCCGCAAACGCGCCGCCACCCTGGCCCGGGATTTTCTGCAGCAAATGCACGCCTTGGGCATGACCGCAGCAGAGGTCGAGATCCTGCTGCGGGAAACCGAAACATCAGAAAAGGAGTAACACAATGGAACCTGTATATGAAGTCCACGGTCTGTGCAAATACTACGGCAAAAAGGCCGCGCTGGATGGTGTGGATTTTACCGTAGTGCCGGGTAAATTGGTGGGCCTGCTGGGCCCCAATGGCAGCGGCAAAACGACCCTTATTAAAATTTCCGCCGGGCTGCTCACGGCCGACAGCGGCACCGTCTGCATTGATAAAGCACCGGTAGGTGTCTACACCAAGGCCATCACCAGCTACCTGCCGGACCGCATGGCCCTGCCTACCGAGTTCACCGCCGCTGACGCCGTAAGCCTGTACACTGATTTCTTTGCCGATTTCGACCGTACCAAGGCCAACGCCATGCTGGCCGACCTGCATCTGAATCAGCACGATCGCATCGGCGCTATGAGCAAGGGCATGCAGGAGAAAATGCAGCTTTGCTTAACGATGAGCCGTGCCGCCAAGCTGTACCTGCTGGACGAACCTTTGGGCGGTGTTGACCCCGCCGCACGGGAATACATTTTAAGCACCATCCTGCATAACTACAGCGAGGACGCCGCACTCGTGCTCTCCACCCATCTGATCGGCGATATTGAAAAAGTGCTGGATGAGGTTATCTTCCTCAAAGACGGTTCGGTCATGCGCCAGGTCGGCGTGGACGAGCTGCGTGAGGAGACCGGCACCAGCGTGGACGCTTATTTTAGGGAGGCATACAAATGCTGACGAAACTTTTAAAATATGATTTCAAGGCCACCGGCCGCATCATCCTGCCCATCGCGGGCGGCGTGCTGGTATTAAACTTTGTCTCGGACCTGCTGGGGCATTTTGTCAACAACACCGGCCATACGATGCCCTGGGTCGGCGTTTTTATGGGGCTGCTCACCCTTGCCACGTTTTTGGGCATGCTGGCGGTGCTGGCCATCTGCTTTTTTGCCAGCGTGCAGCGCTACTACAAACTGTTGGGGGAACAGGGCTACCTGATGCTGGCCCTGCCGGTACACGCCTGGCAGCACATTGCCGCCAAGCTCATCTGCGGCGTCGTGTGGACGCTGTTCGGCTTTTTCTATTTTGGAATCTGCGGTACGCTCACCCTCTCGGCACTGGACGGCGACAGCTTTTCCCTTACCGGCGTAAACGTCAAAGATGTACCGCTCCTGCTGTTATTCTTCCTCCTGCTCCTTGCGCTGATTGCCGGTGCCCAGCTGCACGCTTACCTGGCCTGCGCCTATGCGGGGATGTTTACCCAGCATCGACTGACCATCAGCATCATCAGCTACTTTGTAATTGGCTTTATCGGACAAATGCTGATCCTTGTCGGTACCATTGTTTTTGCCAATAAAGTATATCAGTCCCTCGATAACATCGGCAGCATAGTCGAACTGCAAAACGGCATACTCCTTTCCGTCTGCATCATCTTCCTGCTCGCCCTGTTGGTGGACGCCCTGCTTTGGGCGCTGACTCAGTGGCTCATGAGCAGCCGCCTCAACCTGGCCTGATCGTCTGTCTTTATCATTATAAGAAAAGAGCCTCATCTTCAATGCAATGCATCAATTCAAAAAAGAATCTTTGCCTTTTCGCTATCTTTACCGTGCTGCCCTGCCTGTTCTTATACAGCTGCATCATCTACAGCGGGGCCGGGGTAAATGGAGGCTCGATCCTGGCTTTGGCACTTATGTGGGTGCCCGGGCTGGCCGCGATTGCCACAAAGCTGACAATCGATCACACGGTCCGCGGCATCGGCTGGCGCATCCATAAAACCAGCCTGCCGTGCTTCGCGGCCGCCTATCTTATTCCGTTTGGGCTGTGCCTGGTCGTCTATGGTCTTGCCTGGCTTACCGGCCTGGGCAGGAGAGGAGAAGGCAGCTTTTCCCAGTATGCCACCTTCGCCACGCTGGGCGTGCTGCTTAGCATGGCAGCTTCCTTAGGGGAGGAGATTGGCTGGCGCGGTTTTCTCTTAACCGAACTGCGGCAGCTTTTCCCGGAAAATACCGTCCACCTTATCATTGGCATCGTCTGGTTCTTCTACCACGCTCCGCTTATCGTCTTTTCCAACTACAACAACGGCAATGTTCCGTTGTCTCTCCTTTGCTTTTTCGTTATGGTTATGGGCTTTACCGTTCTGGCCGACCATCTCTGCATCCGGGCGCGATCCCTCTGGCCGGCCGTATTGCTGCACGCCAGCCACAATGTGTTTGTACAGTCGATTTTCGACCGGCTGACCGTCAACGGGCCTTATACCCAATATCTCACCTCCGAGTTTGGCGCAGGGCTGGCCATCGGCTACGCCATGATTGCCGTATTTGTCTGCAGGCATTGCCAGCAAGGTGCTTTACTGCACCGCAGCGGCAAATAAACGCAATACAAAACAGGCAGGAACTTGCCCCCGTAAAAAAGGGGATGCAAGTTCCTGCCTGTTTTACTTTATAAACTCCCGTATTGCCTCGGCATCGTGCAGGCCTTTGGCGTACAGCTTTTTCAGCGCTTCCTGGTCGCGGGTCAGCGTTTTGACACCGCAGGTGTCGTCAGGTGCAATGATGAGCACTTTGCCCTCGGCGGCCAACTGCTGTGCTTTCTGGATGCCTTCATTATAATGCTGGGCGCGCAGGGCCAGCTGTTCGGCAACTTTCGGGTAGCGTCGGTGGATGACGCGTGCCAGCTTGCGGTCGGTGCCGTTGGCGCGGATGATCCCGGCGGGCTTTGTCAAAATCAGCACCACCTTATCGCAGCCATCGGCAAAGGCCTTGTCCAGCGGGATCGTATCGCCCAAAGCGCCGTCATAATAGGGGACACCGTCAATCGTAATCGGCTTGCATGCTACCGGGATGCAGCAAGAAGCCATCAGCACGCGGTAGTCATTTTCCTTCATGTCACCGCGTGTAAAGTATTTTGGCTTGCCAGTGGTTGCATCGGTGGCGATCATGTACCATTCCATGGGGTTTGCGTTCATTCTGGCAAAGTCCAGCGGATTTTCGCCGCCTGCATTGCTCAGGGTCCCGTAAATATATTGCAGGTTCAAAAACGAGCCGCCATGCAGCATGTTGCCCGCGCCCATGTACTGTTTGCGCATCGAGTATTCCTCGTAAAACGGATAGTTCCGCCCGTGCTGTCCGCTTAAATAGGATGCCAGGTTCGCACTGCCTGCGGAGATGCCGATGCCATAATCAAACTGCACGCCGTTTTCCATGCACCAGTCAAAAACGCCCGCCGCATAAATACCGCGCAGGCCGCCGCCCACATCGATGACTCCAATTTTAGCCATACGTCAATTCCACCTCTCATGCAACAAATTATACACCTGGTGCCGCTGCAAAACACCGTACAATCCGACGGCGATGCCCGAATTTCCGCCCGTTTTACTCCCGCCGCGCCCATTTTACAAAATTATGAACTGAGTTTTACAAAATTATTATAAGTTTTGGTTGACAAACACTCTGCATGCCGTATAATGTATCTTGTGTGTGCATCTATAGGGTAAATCTTTTATGCCCTGACACATTGGCGTTGTATGTGCTGCTTGTAGCGGACCTGTCCACCGGGACCGTGTAACAAACCTTTGCGGGGCGGCATAATTGGCGCTGACTCGTCAAGTGCTTTGTGCCGGCCTAAGGAAGAAACGGTGCGAAAAGAAAGTGCTGTAACGGGAAATTCCGCAAAGGGGGATGCAATAATAATGAATGAGAATCTCATCGTATCGCTGAAAGACATTGTTGTTGATTTTGACGGGCAGAAGGTCCTGGACGGGCTTTCCCTCGACATTCACGACAAAGAGTTCGTTACGTTCCTTGGCCCTTCCGGCTGCGGCAAAACGACCACTCTGCGCGTGATTGCCGGGTTTATCACCCCAAAATCCGGCAATGTCTTTTTTGATGGCAAAGACATCGCCGACCTGCCGCCCTATAAGCGCCAGGTCAACACGGTGTTCCAGAAGTATGCGCTTTTCCCGCATCTGAACGTCTTTGAAAATGTGGCATTCGGCCTGCGCCTGAAAAAGCTGCCGGAGGAAGAGATCCGCCCGAAAGTTCTGGAAATGCTGGAGACCGTCGGTCTGAAAGGCTTTGAGCGGCGCAGCATCCATCAGTTGTCTGGCGGCCAGCAGCAGCGTGTGGCCATCGCCCGCAGCCTGGTCAACCAGCCCCGCGTGCTGCTGCTCGACGAGCCCCTGGGTGCCCTGGACTTGAAGCTGCGCAAAGAGATGCAGCTGGAGCTTAAGCGCCTGCAGCGCGAGATGAATATCACCTTCGTTTATGTCACCCACGACCAGGAAGAAGCTCTGACCATGTCGGACACAGTCGTGGTCATGTCCGGCGGCAAGATCCAGCAGATCGGTTCGCCGCAGGATATTTACAACGAGCCCAAGAACGCCTTTGTCGCCCGCTTTATCGGTGATTCCAACATCGTGGACGGCGTGATGCTGCGTGACTTTTTCGTCAACTTCGGCGGTCATGACTTTACCTGTGTGGATCGCGGCTTCAAGCCCAACGAGCCGGTGCAGGTCGTCATCCGTCCCGAGGACGTGCAGATCGTGCCGCCGTCTGTCGGCATGCTGACCGGCTTGGTGCGCGAGGTCATCTTCAAGGGCGTACATTTTGAAATGCACGTGGATGTGGAAGGCTATGAGTGGCTCATCCATTCCACCCAGGCAAGCCAGCCCGGCGAACTGATTGGCATGAACATCGGCCCCGACGAAATTCATATCATGAAGCGTTCGGAGGTGTAAGCGATGCTTAAATCCAAGACCTCCCGCTGGCTGGCCGGGCCGTATCTGCTCTGGATGGCCGCTTTTATCGTCGTGCCGCTGTTCATCGTTATCTGGTACGCGCTGACCAATTCGGACGGCCAGTTTACCCTCGATAACCTGACCCAGATCGGCCGCTACTCCAGCGTTTTCATGCGCAGTTTGATTCTGGCGGCCGTGTCCACGGCCATCTGCCTGGTCATGGCGTTTCCCGTCGGCTATTTTCTCTCCCGCCTGCGTGCCAACAAGCAGCATATCATGCTCATGCTGGTCATGCTGCCCATGTGGATGAACTTTCTGCTGCGCACCTATGCGTGGATGACTTTGCTGGAGAAGAACGGCCTCATCAACAAGTTTTTTGGTCTGTTCGGCCTTGGCCCCTTTAACATGATCAACACCTCCGGCGCAGTGGTGCTGGGCATGGTGTACAACTACCTGCCGTTTATGATCCTGCCCATCTACACGGCCATGACGAAGATCGACAACTCGGTCATCGAGGCTGCACAGGACCTGGGCTGCAACGTCTGGCAGATCTTGTTCCGCGTGCTGGTTCCTTTGACCGGCCCCGGCATTGCCACCGGCATCACCCAGGTGTTCGTGCCTGCGGTCTCTACCTTTATTATTAGCCGTATGCTGGGCGGCGGCTCTAACCTGCTGATCGGTGATTTGATCGAGCTGCAGTTCCTGGGCAATTCCTACAACCTGAACCTTGGCTCTGCCATGAGCCTGGTGCTGATGGTCATCGTCCTGCTGTGCATGAGCTTCACCTCCAGCTTTGACGAGTCCGAGATGGAAGGGGTGATGTAAGATGAACAAAAAGCAATCTGTTCTCTTGCAGCGCACCTATATCATCCTGGTGTTCTGCTTCATGTACCTGCCCATCGCGGTCATGATCGCGTTCAGCTTTAACGAGAGCAAGTCTCGTTCCAACTTCACCGGCTTTACCCTGGGCTGGTACAAGAGCCTGTTCCACAACGAGATGATCCTCTCGGCGCTGGGCCTCAGCCTGGTGCTGGCGCTGGTCTCCAGCGTGGTAGCTACCGTACTGGGTACACTGGCTACCATCGGCATCAACTCGATGTCCCGCAAAAGCCAGCTCATCATCAACAACATCAGCTATGTGCCTGTCGTCAACCCCGAGATCATCACCGGCGTTTCGCTGATGCTGCTCTTCGTCATGGCGCAGAATTTCGGCATCGGCGGCGAGAGCGGCATCTTCGGCTGGTTCACGCTGTTGATTGCCCATATTACCTTTAATATTCCGTATGTCATCTTCAACGTAGGCCCCAAGCTGCGCCAGCTGGACCCCAGCCTGTACAACGCGGCGATGGATCTGGGCTGCACGCCGCGGCAGGCCTTCTTCAAGGTCATCATGCCGCAGCTGTCCCCGGCCATCCTGTCGGCATTCCTAATTTGCCTGACCTACTCCATCGATGACTTCATGATTTCCTACTTCAACTCCGGCACGATGCAGACATTGCCCATCGCAATCTACTCGATGACCCGCAAAAAGGTCAGCCCCGAGATCAACGCCTTGTCTGCAATCATCTTCTGCGTCATTCTGGCCATTATCCTCATCTCCAACGCGATGGATTCCCGTGCATACCGCCGCAACCAGAACGCCATCCGCAAGGCGATGCAGGACGAAGGGGGGCGCTGAAGATGAAACTGAAAAAGTTTGCTGCAGCAGCCTCCGCTGCCCTGATGCTGGCTGTTTTTACCGCCGCACCTGCGCTGGCTGCTGACGAGATTGAAGTCAACGAGGACATCTCAGTCTCCGGCGACTACGACTGGACCCGTTTTGCCAACGACCACATCACCCTGAATGTCTACAATAACGGCCTATATATCTCCGATGGCTCCGATGACAGCGTGAATGTCGTCACTGCCTTTGAGGATCTCACCGGCATCAAGGTCAACTACACCACCTACGATTCCAACGAGAGCCTGTACGCCAAGCTGAAATCCGGCGGCGTGTCCTACGATGTCATCTTCCCGTCGGACTACATGGTAGGTAAGATGATCAACGAGGGCATGCTGGCCGAGCTGGATATGGATAACATCCCCAACATTGCCGGCGTGGGCGAAACCTATCTCGACCGCAGCTTTGACCCCGGCAACAAGTACAGCGTGCCTTACATGTGGGGCACCACGGGCCTTATCTACAACACGACGATGGTCGAAGAACCGCCCACAAAATGGGCCGACATGTGGGATGTTGAGTACACCAACAATGTACTGATGTTCAACAACTCCCGCGATGCTTACGCCATCGCCGCCAAAGTGGCCGGCTTGTCGATGAACCCGCAGTCTGTGGACGAGATCACCGCCATCACCGAAAAGCTGAAAGAGCAGAAGAACATCGTGCAGGCTTACGTCATGGACGAAGTCTTTGACAAGATGGAGGGCGGCGAAGCCGCCATGGCTCCGTACTACGCAGGCGATGCCATCACGATGATCGACGAGAATCCCGACCTGGCCTTTGTCCACCCGGAGGAAGGCGTCAACTTCTTCATCGATAACATGTGCGTCCCGGCCAACGCCAAGCACAAAGAGGCTGCCGAGATGTTCATCAACTACCTGTGCGAGACCTCTGTTGGCCTGGCCAACTGCGATTTCATCGGCTATTCCACCCCGCTGACCGCCGTGTGGGAGGAACTGGACGATGATCTCAAGTACAGCGAGATTGCCTATCCCAGCCAGGAAGTACTGGACAAAGCCGAGATTTTCAACACCCTGCCGGATGACATCAACGCTGCCATGGACGCCCAGTGGAGCGAGATGAAGAGCTACGAGGAGGGCGGCAGCGGCTGGATGGTCGTTGTCATGCTGCTGGTGGCCATCGCCATCTCGGCGTTCAACATTTGGCGCAAGCTGCGCAAAAAGTCCCGCGATAATTACTGATTTTACAAAGCGCTCTGCTTTTTCGGGCAGGGCGTTTTGCTTTTTGGTCATTTTCGTGCTATACTGTTGAACAAATCCTATCTTCTATCGATTATAAGGAGCGCACGCCATGTCTGCAGCACCCAAATCCTATACTGAAAAATTCACCGTCTACCGCCACGATGGCGACCACCTTGGCAACGCAAAGCCCGGCGCCCTGCTGCGCTATGCCCAGCAGATTGCCACCGAGCACGCCGAGGTCGTCGGCCTTACGGACAAAGTCTACAACGCCACCCGCACGGCCTTTGTGCTGGCCAAGCTGGCCCTGCACATCAACCGCATGCCCCGCGTGGATGAAGAGCTGACCCTCGTCACCCAGCCGGAGTGCTGCAAGCGGGCCGTCAACAAGCGCATCACCCATTTTTATGATGCCGCCGGAGAGGAAGTTGCCGTCATCGACAGCCGTTGGGTTCTCATCGATATTGACAAGCGCATCATCCTGCGCAAGCACCCGGAGCAGTTTGGCGAACACTGGGCCGATGATGTGCCCTTCACGCTGTCCATGAAGATGCCCAAGGCCGCCCCCGAAGCCTGCGAGGTGGTGGGGGAGCCGGTCGCCAGCTATTCCCGCTGCGATATGAACGGCCACCTCAACAATACCCGCTATGCGGACATCCTATGCGATGCACTGCCCTGGCCCGTGTGGGAGCAGGGTACCGTGCAGGATTTGATGATTTTTTACCACCGCGAGGTCCCGCGGGGTGAATCCTTTACCCTAAGCCGTGCCCGGACCGGCGAAAAGCAGTATTATTTCAACGGCGAGCGCGAGGGCAAGTCCGCCTTTGAGGCTAGCATCACCTTTGCCTGATTTTTTATGTAAAACTTTAGAATCTCTACATAAACCCTTGTTACACTGTTTGCAGTAAAACGTGAAAGGGGTTTTCTTAGTATGCTTACCGCAAAACGCGCCGGGCTGTCCGGCACCGCGCTCAAGACCATCGCCCTGGTGCTGATGGTGCTCGACCACATCCATTATTTCTTTGAGTTCACCGGCCTTGTGCCGGAATGGTTCAGCATGCTGGCGCGGCTATCCGCACCGCTGTTTTTGTTCTGCACGGTGGAGGGCTTTGCCCACACTCATGACCGCAAACGGTATTTCCTGCGCATCTGGGCCATTGCCACCGCGATGGGCACGGTTGAATTTTTTATGATGTACGCTGGTGCGCTGCGCCGCGGCGATGGCTTTTACCCGCTGAACGCCATTATGCAGAATTTTGTCCTCCTCTGCATCGTATGGCAGGGCATTGACTGGCTGCGCCAGCGCCGGTTTGTACGGGGCGCACTAGCTGTTGCCGCGCCGATCCTCTGGCCGTTTTGCATCGTAGCGCTACTGACGCTTTTTCCCAAAATTCAGGACGCACCGATTGGCTCTGCCGTGTTGGCGTGGGTCATCACCGCGCCGCTGCCTTTGTGGACATCCATCACCGATGGCGGCTGGGCCTACCTGCTGGGCGGCATTGTGCTGTATGCGCTGTATTCTCACAAGCGGCTGCGCCTTGTTGTCTGGGTGGCTGTAACATTTTGTTTTGAGTTTGGTATGGTCTATTTGCAGCTGCGCGGCACGCCGGATTTTTCTCTCTCGCAGATGTTCACCACCTATTACGAGTGGTTCGATGTCCTTGCCGTGCTGCCCATGGCGCTGTACAACGGTCAGCGCGGCAGCGGCCACAAGCAGCTGTTCTACTGGTTTTACCCGGCGCACATCTACCTGTTGTACGGGGCGTCCTGCCTTATCTACACACTTACGCAGTAAGGGGTTCTTATGGCCAACATTCTGGCGGTCGATGACGACCGCGACCTGTGTACCTTATTAAAAACAGCGCTTGAGCGGGACGGCCACACGGTCGAGACCCGCTGCACGGGTGCCGATGTCACCGCCGCGCTCTGCCGCTGGGCCGATTGCATCCTGCTGGATATCATGATGCCCGGCGAGGACGGCTTTGCCACCTGCCGCCGCATCCGCACCCTGACCGAAGCGCCGATTTTATTTTTGACAGCCCGCACCGATGAGCCGTCGGTGCTGACCGGGCTCGGCATCGGGGCCGATGACTACCTCGTCAAACCGTTCCGCCTTGCTGAGCTGCGCGCCCGCGTCAACGCCCACCTGCGGCGGCAAAACCGCGTTCCGCAGCACCGTTTAACGCGCGGCGGCGTCAGCTTTGATTTGGCCGCAAAATCTGCCGCCGTGGGCGGCACGCCGCTGCCGTTCACAAAGTCCGAGTATTCCATCTGCGAACTTTTGGCCCTGCATGCCGGGCAGACTTTTGGCAAAGAGCAGATCTATGAGGCCGTGTTCGGCTACGATGGCACAGCCGACGACACCGCCATTACCCAGCACATCAAAAACATCCGCGCTAAGCTGCGCGCCGCCGGGCTGGCCAGCCCGGAAACCGTGCTGAAAACCGTATGGGGAGTGGGATATTTATGGAACGCCGCCGACGCCTGACTTCTTTGCGCAGCGTGCTGCTGCGCTACCTCTGCCTGTGCGGCGGGGGATGTGCGCTGATTCTGGTCCTTTGGTGGGTCATTTTTATGCAGCTGATAAACATTGGCTTTCTGCTGCCTGCGGTGGCCTCCGCCCAGGCCTGCGCCGAAGCACGGGAGACCGCTGCCGCCATGACCGCAGATACCTTTGACCCCGCCGCCATCAGCTCCCTTTGCCGCTACGCCGTAGTCACCGATGCCAACACGGCAGGGGAGACCGTACACACCACCAACATGACGGCCCGCCAGCTGAAGACTGCCCTCAACGCCCTGCACGGCGGCAGCGGCAACCTGGTGATGATGCAGTATCAGTACATCATCACCATGGCTGACGGCGCCACCTGCCTTTTGCAGTACGACTACGCCTTGCCCTATGCCGACCCGGCCCTGCGGGAACGCCTGCCGGATTTTCAAACCTGTTACATTATCTTGCTGGTCGTTTTGGTGCTGTCGTGGCTGGCCGTAACCACTCACCGTACCGTGCGTACCTTTACGGCAGAGACCTCCCGCATCGACGAGGCGACGCGCCAAATCGCCGCCCAGCACCCCGAAGCTGTTGACGTAGACCACGCGCACATCCGGGAATTTTCGGCCACGCTGCAAGCCCTGCAGACTATGGGCCAGCAGCTTACCGACAGCCTGCAGCGCCAGTGGCAGCTGGAGCAGCAGCGCACCGAGCAGGTGGCCGCGCTGGCGCACGATTTAAAAACGCCGCTCACCATCATCCAGGGTAACGCTGAGCTGCTGGTCGAAAGCGCCGACGGCACCGCCCCGGAGCTGGATGCTATCCTCCGGGCAGGGGACCGCGCCCAGCAGTACCTTGCCGCCCTGCGCAGCGTGGGCACGGTGTCCGCCGCCCGCCAGCGTACCGACAGCCACACGCTGGCCGCCGCGCTGGCAGATACCGCCAACGCCCTCTGCCGCCCGGCCCAACTGAACTTTGTGCTACGGGAAAACTGGCAGGGGCAATTTCAGTGCGCTGTGCCGGAGCTGACCCGCGCGCTGGAGAATCTTCTTGATAACGCCGTGCGCCATACGCCTGCGGGCGGCACCGTTACACTAGACATCAGCAGGGCAGAGGACATGCTGATTTTCGCCGTCAGCGATACCGGCCCCGGCTTCACGCCCGAAGCCCTGCACAAGGCCGGGCAGTTCCTCTACACCGATGCCGCCCGCCCCGGCAACGGCCACCAGGGGTTAGGGCTGTACCTAGCCCGCAGCGTCGCCCAGGCCCACGGCGGCAAGCTGGCGCTTGCCAACACCGGCACCGGGGCACAGGTGCAGCTTAGTCTGCCCGTACAATAAAATAAGGCCCGCCGAAGCGAGCCTTTGTGTGGGCGATATATTCAGTTTTTCCATTCCCGGGCCTGCGTAATTTCCAATCCATCCGGTTCCACGCGGCACAGCAAAAACAGCACCTTTACTCCTGCGCCCCGTGCCTGCGCCAGGGCTTCGGCGAACTGTGGGTGGGTCGCGGTGTTGGGACGTACTTCGGCCACGCCTTCCATCTGGATGACAAATGCTACCGCACAGTGGTAACCCTGCTGCGCCGCCTTTGCCAACTCGTGCAGGTGCTTGACGCCGCGCAGGGTAGGGGCATCCGGGAAATAGCCGATGCCGTCCACTTCCAGCGTACAGCCTTTCACTTCCAGCAGGTACTTTTCTTCGCCTTTTTCCATGTAGAAGTCAATGCGGGAGCCGCCGTAGGTATACTCCGGCCGCACCAGGTCATACCCTTCCGTTTGCAGCCACTCCTGCACCACCTTGTTGGGGGCCTGGCTGTCGATGTTGACCCACCCCAAGCTGGGCTTGTACACTGCCACCAGATCATATTTGGTTTTGCGGTTCGGGTTATCGCAAACTTCCAGCCGCACATCCGCACCGGGCAGCAGCAATTCTTTGCAGCGCCCGGTGTTTTTTACGTGGACGGTCTGCATCGCACCGTCTACTTGCACCTGCGCAATAAAGCGGTTGGGCCTGCTCACAAACCGGCCGCTGATGATCGTGTTATATTTCAAAGTAAAACCTCGTTTATGATAAGCATTATGTCTCACATCCAACATCCATTATAGGGGATACGCCCAAATCCTGCAAGGCGGCATGGGACTTTCGCAGACACATTGTAATTGCCCCTGCCGTGTGGTAGAATCAGGTAAAATAAAAGATCATTGCAAACGAGGTGTATTCGATGAATGAGCCAAACCGTCCCCATTGGCAGATTATTCTTGCTGCCGCAGTTCTTTTCGGCTTCTTCGTGCTGTTAACGGTCATACGTACCTCTAAAACCGATACCACCCCAGAACCAACCCCCACCCCGGCAGAATCTCCTATCGCTGAGGAACCCGCCCATACC
>ERZ1026874.103-NODE-103-length-56171-cov-12.016983_pt1 | contig 56171 bp, 45 predicted proteins | sample MGYA00380167_ERZ1026874 | MGnify/ENA primary metagenome ERZ1026874 (study PRJEB33269, sample SAMEA4719803) | human gut metagenome | biome: human-associated habitat; feature: organic feature; material: feces | place: Cameroon | collected 2013-10 ...
TGCTGTGCTATCCTTACAGGGTGTCCCGCCGGACAGCTTGTATATAATACCACCGGAGAAGACCAATGTCAACACCTTTTTCCAAATTTCAACAAAATTGAATTCTAAACTTATATGTGGTGGATTTTCTCATAAAATTATACTATTTGCGGTGGTTTTGCTTTGATGTTCATCATTTATTCACAACATTAGTACATATTTTGCTTGTCGTTCCCGCAAAAGATCTGGTTTACACGGCTGATTTCTGCTTTATAATGGGGATATACCTATTATAAAGGAGTGCCGCCAAGATGACACGCGAGAAACTGCTGAACCAAATTGCTGCCTATATACCTTATAATGAGCAGGAGGCCGCCGACAGGGAACTGATCCTTCATTGGATACAGGACCACGATGACGCCTTTACGCGGCAGAATCAGGTGGCACACATAACTGCCTCGGCCTGGGTGGTGAACCGGGACCGCCGCAAGGTGCTGATGGTGTACCACAACATATACAATTCTTGGTCCTGGCTGGGCGGGCACGCGGACGGCGAGACATACCTGCTGGCGGTAGCCTTGCGGGAAGTCAAAGAGGAAGCTGGTATTGCCAATGTGCGTCCTGTATCGCCGGACATCTATTCGCTGGAATCCCTCACTGTGGACGGGCATGTCAAAAAGGGGCAGTATGTATCAAGCCACCTGCATTTAAACGTCACTTACCTATTGGAGGCCGACTCCGATGAGGCCGTATCTATAAAGGAAGACGAAAACAGCGGCGTGGCCTGGTTCACGCCTGAAGAAGCGTTGGCAAAGTCCACCGAACCATGGTTTGTCACCCACGTTTATGCCAAGCTGATCGATAAACTAAAAAGCAGTGATCTGTAAAACGTGCTGCACTTTCGCCATCCATAAAATATCTGTATAACAAAGTGCGCCCTGCTGTCAGGTGGTTTTACCGGACAACAGGGTGCGTCTTTGTATTTAGTTTCGGGGGTGTCTGTTACTTACCCCAGACTTCCTCAGCAATCTCTTTCACCAGTTTGAGTTTGTTCCACTGCTCGAGGTCGGTCAGCTTGTCGCCGATCTCGCAGGAGGCAAAGCCGCACTGCGGGCTGAGGCAGAGGCGATCCAGCGGGATGTACTTTTCGGCTTCGTGGATGCGGGCGATGACGGAAGCCTTATCCTCCAGCCGCGGGGACTTGGTGGTGATAAGGCCCAGCACGACTTTTTTGCCCTCGGCCACGTATTGCAGCGGCTCAAAGTTGCCGGAGCGCTCGTCGTCGAACTCCAGGTAGAAGGCATCCACGTTCTCGTGGGCAAACAGGATGGGTGCGATGGGAGCGTAGCCGCCACGGCTGGCCCAGGTGGAGTGATAGTTGCCGCGGCAGACGTGGGTGGTCAGGGCCAGGTCAGCAGGGCGGCCCTCCAAAGCCAGATTGTTCAGGCGCAGGTACTCGTTGGCCTGGTCTTCCAGCTTGACGCCTGCCTGGGCGATAAAGGCCTGATAGTTGGGGTCGCAGAACATGCCCCAAGTGCAGTCGTCGAACTGGATGCTGCGGCATCCAGCATTGTACAGGTCACGGATGACCGTGCGGTAGGCGGCGGCAATGTCCTGCAGCAGCTGCTCATGGTCGGGGTAAACGGCGTCGGTGTTTTTGCCATTATCCTCGCGGTAAAGTTCGGCCAGCAGCTGGGCGGGAGCAGGCATCGTCTGTCGGGCGATGCAGTTCTCGTCCTCGAACTGTTTAACGAACTTGTAATGCTCGACAAAAGGATGATTTTCGCCACTGATTTTGCCGCTGACGCGGATGGAACCATGGGTGGTTTCCTCGCCCTGGAAGTAGTAGCCGTGGTCCAGCTCGATCTCGTCAATACCGGCAAAGCCCCACATAAAGTCCAGATGCCAATAGCTGCGGCGGAATTCGCCATCGGTGATGGCGTGGTAGCCGGCGCGCTTCTGCTTTTCGATGAGCAGGGTGATTTGTTCATTTTCCACAGCGGTCAGCTGCTCGCGGGTGATCTCGCCAGCCTTGAACTCGGCACGGGCGGTCTTGATAGCCTGCGGACGCAGGAAACTGCCCACAAAATCGTAGCGGAACGGGGAGCGCAGTGTAGCCATAGTTATGTACCTCTCTATGTGATATTTTATTGTGTTCGTCGATAGGTACAGTATATAGCACGATGCGCTTGTTGTAAAATATCGGTTTTTGTGGGTTTGATATAGGTTGAAACTATACCACAGCTTATTGCGCTGTGTGCTTTTGCAAAATCTCAATATACCGTTTGCCAAACAGCCCCGGCTGGACCTGCTTGTGGGTCAGGTAGCCGATCTGCATGGCATCGTCCACCAGCAGGGGCACGGCCACGATATTGGGACCGTTCAATGACTCGCTGATGACGCCACTGCAGATGGTGTAGCCGTTCAGGCCGATGAGCAGGTTGAACAGCGTGGCGCGGTCGCTGACGAGGATGTCTTTTTTGCTGTCCCGGGTGCTTAAAATTTCTTCGGAAAAATAAAAGGCGTTGTGCTCGCCCTGCTCATAGGAAAGGCGCGGGTATGGGGCCAGGTCGTCCAGCGTGACGGCGGGCTTGGCCGCCAGCGGGCTGGACGCGCTGACAAATACATGCGGCTTGGCCGTAAACAACGGCGTAAACTGCAGGTCATGCTCCCGGATGACCTTGTCTCGTTGTCCTTATTTAAGTAAAGCACGCCGACCTCGCTGCGCAATAGGGCCACATCCTCGATCAGCTCGTAGGTCTGGGTCTCGCGGATGCGGAAGTCGTACTCCGGGCCGCCGTACTCCCGCAGCAGCTCCACAAAGGCTTCCACTGCAAAGGAGTAGTGCTGGGTGGACACGCAGAATTGATGCTTGACCGGCGCCGCGCCCAGATACTTTTCTTCCATTAAGTCCATCTGGGCCAGCACCTGCCGCGCATAGCCGAGGAATTCCTCGCCTTCCGGCGTCAGCACCGCACCGCGGTTGGTGCGGCGGAAGATCGTCAGGCCCAGCTCCTCCTCCAGTTCCCGCAGCGAGGCCGTCAGGCTGGGCTGGGCAATATAAAAGCGGCGGGCGGCTTCGCTTAAAGTGCCGGTCTCTGCAATGGTGGTCACGTACCGCAGCTGCTGTAAGGTCATGGTCACACTCTCCTTATTATGATAAATGCATGATTTGGTTTTTAGTATAGCACACTTTTGCCGGGGTGTGCAGTTATGCAAATTTTATATGTCAGTTATGCGCATAATACATTTTACACAAGTGCCTACCCCCGCTATAATAGTCCTTGGACCTGAAAAGGTAGAGGAGTGGGAAAAATGCGTTATACGGAGTTAACGAAGAAAGAATTGCAGCGAGAATACACCAAGCTGACCCGGCGCTACACCGATTTTGTGCGTGAACCGCTGGAGTTGGATATGACCGCCGAGGATGCCTTTGGTAAAAGCGAGAGCCGCCGTGCGGCACGGCATTTTGGCACGGTGCTGGGCAAGGAACTCAGCGATACCGGTGCCGCCCAGCCTGCCCCAGCCGAGGATGCGGTAGCAGCCCTGGCCACCATGCCGGGCTGTGCCCACCGCACCGTTGAACTTTGCCGTAAAGCGGGTGTCCGGTTTGATGCCATCGACCACAGCACCGTATTGGCGCGTATCATCCCCGCGGACGCGCGGTCAGACGAGTTGACCCACGCCGCCAGTGTATTTGCCATCAGCGCACGTCTTGCAGCCCTGGAAAGTCTGCGCGGCGTGTTGTGTTCCTAACCCTGTTCTGTTACCCCCAAAAGCAAGGAAAGCCAACCGCGCTTGTATCGTGTGCACAGCGATGCAGGCGCGGTTGGCTTTTTGCTTATTTCTGCTTATTTTTAGCCGATTCCAGCAGCTGCTGGCGGAACTCCCGCGCGGCAGTATTCAGCGGGCGGCGGGGGTCGTAGACCAGGCAAACCGAGCGGGACGGGATAGCCTCCTGCAAATTCATCTGCAAAATGCGCTTGCGGTGCAGGTTGCCGCGGGCCATCGGCTCCGGCACAAAGGCCAGGCCCAGGTCACTGCGCACCAGCGTCAGCATTTGGTCGGTGGTGCCGGCTTCGATGTCGGGCTTCAGCTCGGCGTTATGCTCTAGGAAAAACTGGCGGTAGAAGATGCGGCTCATACTTCCGTTTTCCAGCATGATGAGCGGGTAGGCGGTCAACTCCTGCAGAGCGAGGGTGCGCCCGGCCAGCTCGGCAAAGCTGGGACCGCCGACCAAAATCTCGTTGAATGGCATCAGCGCGACCCGTTTCAGGTCGCTGTCCGTCTCGGCGGGGGTGGTGACGACGGCGAAATCCACCTCACCGTTTTTCACCGCCTGCACGGCCTGCAGGGTAGAGTGGTTCGTGATGCGCAGCCGGATGCCGGGGTACTGGGCGTGAAAGCCCCGCAGCCGCTCCGACAGATAGATGTTCAACGCGGTCTCGGTGGCGCTGATGCTGATCGCGCCGTGGGAAAGGTTGGCACTGGCGCTCAGCTCCTCCTCGGCATCCTGGATCTGCACGGCGGCGGAGGAGATGCGGGCGTAAAGATTCTCACCCTCCGGCGTCAGCGTGACGCCCCGATTGGAGCGGATGAACAGCACGCAATGCAGCTGGTCTTCCAGCTTGTTCATCGTGTGGGTGATGTTGGGCTGGTTGCTGCCCAGCACGCGGGCAGCCTTGGTAAAGTTTTGGTACTTGGCCACGTAGTAAAAGATTTTGTAGTAGTCCCAATCCACATACATGACGGTGTTCCCTCCCCTGTTGTTTCTTACTGCCAGCCGCGGGCCTTGGGGTCCAACATTTCGGCAGCTTGGTAGAGCAGCGCGTTGCAGACGGCCGCCGCCACGTTGCTGCCACCCTTGCGTCCCATAGCCACAATGGCCGGGACACCGTACTGCCCGCATATGGCAAACAGCCGTTCCTTGCTTTCCACCACATTGACAAAACCAACGGGCACACCGATGACCAGCGCGGGACGCAGACCGTTTTCGATTTCCTCGGCAATGGCCAGCAGGGCCGTGGGGGCGTTGCCCACGGCCAGCACCGCGCGGGGGTATTCCTGCGCGGCCTTGTGCATGGCGGCTACGGCGCGGGTAGTGCCAGCTTCTTTGGCGGCGGCCGCCACGGCGGGGTCGGCCATAAAGCACATGGCCTGCCCGCCCAATTTTGCAAGGCCCGGCTTGGTGATGCCCGCCAGCGCCATGTTGGTATCGGTGATGATGATCACGCCCTCGTGCATGGCGGCGATGCCTGCTGCCACTGCATCGGGGGTAAAGTGCAGGTTTTGCGCGTAGTCGAAATCGGCCGTAGTATGGATGACCCGCTTGACGACCGCCGCATTCTCCGGCGGGAGCTCCAGCCTACGCTGGGCCAGTTCCTCGGTGATGATGCTCATGCTGGTGCGCTCAATATCGGCGGGCAGGTGATGCTGCGGGGTCATGTACGTTCCTCCTTTGGGCCGGTCAGCCCCACGGCGGCGTAGACGGCGGGCATGTCCAGGGCTTGGCGCACGCCGTCGGCCAGCAGATCAAACTGCTGTTCGCGGTAGGCCTGCATCGTGATGGGCGCAGCGCTTTCCATGGCAATGCCCTTGCGGCGGCAAAGCAGTTCGGCCAGCCGTTCGGTCAGCTCTCCGCTGTCAAACAGGCCGTGCAGGTAGGTGCCGAACACATTGCCCTGCACGCAGCCCTCGGGCGTGCCGTCCGCCAGGGTGCAAAAGGGTGCGCCCTGCTCCTGTATAGATGTACGGCCGGTGTGGATCTCGTAGCCGGTGAGTTCCGCCCCTGCAAAGGGGGCAGCGGTTGTGGCTGTGGTTTGAGTGCGGCGTTTTTCGTTGGTGAAGACCGTCCGGGTCGGCAGCAGGCCCAGGCCGCGCAGGGTCTGGGGATGGCCGCTCTCGGTGCCGGCGGAATCATCCAGCGTTTCCCCCAGCATCTGGTAGCCGCCGCAGACGCCCAGCACCGGCGTGCCGCCCGCCGCCAGCTTTTGCACAGCGGCTTCCAGCCCGGATTGCCGCAGCCAAAGCAGGTCGTCCACAGTGTTTTTGGTGCCTGGCAGAATCACCAGGTCCGGCGCGCCCAGCTCCCGCGTGGTCTGCACATAGCGCACGCCCAGCAGAGGGTGCTGTTCCAGCGGCATAAAATCGGTAAAGTTGGAGATATGGGGCAGGCGTAAAATCGCCACATCCAGCGGCTTGACGGCGTTTTTCTGCTGTAGGCGGTCGGAGAGGGAGTCCTCGTCCTCAATATCTACCTTTAAATAGGGCACCACGCCCACCACGGGCAGGTGTGTCTTTTCTTCCAGCATCGACAGGCCCGGGCGCAAAATTTCCACGTCTCCACGGAATTTATTGATGACAAGCCCTTGTATGCGTGCCCGTTCCTCCGGCTCCAGCAGTTCCACCGTGCCGTACAGCTGGGCAAACACGCCGCCGCGGTCGATGTCGCCGGCCAACAGCACCGGCGCGTCCACCAGCTTGGCCAGGCCCATATTGACGATGTCATCAGCTTTCAGGTTGATCTCGGCCGGGCTGCCTGCGCCCTCGATAACAATGATGTCAAACTCCTCGGCCAGGCTGTTGTAGGCCTGCAAAATGTCGGGGATCAGGGCACGCTTGTGGCGGAAATACTCCTTGGCGGGCATGTTGCCCCGCACCTCGCCATTAACGATGACCTGGCTGCCGATGTCGCTGCTGGGCTTGAGCAGGATAGGGTTCATCCGCACGTCCGGCTCCACGCCCGCGGCCTGGGCCTGCACCACCTGGGCACGGCCCATTTCCAGGCCATCCCGGGTGACGAAGCTGTTCAGCGCCATGTTCTGGCTTTTGAAGGGGGCAGTTTTGTAGCCGTCCTGGGCAAAAATGCGGCAGAGCGCCGCGCACAACAGGCTCTTGCCCGCACCGCTCATCGTGCCCTGCACCATGATGCATTTTGCGCTGCTCATGCCAGCACCTCCCCCATGATCTGCAGCAACTGGGCGTTTTCGGCCGCCGTGCGCACAGCGGTGCGGTACCAGGCAGCGTCCAGCCCCGGATAATTAGCGCAGCTTCGTACTACTGCACCGTGCCGGCGCAGAGCTTCGCCAAAATCAGCCGGGGCCTTAAACAGCAGATAGTTGGCCTGCCCATCGATGACATACAGCCCCAGCGCCCGCAAGCCTGCCGCCATTTTGGGGCGTTGGTCAGCAATCAGGGCGCGGACGGCATCGGCGTAAGCGGTCTCCTGCAACGCTGCAATGCCTGCGGCCTGGGCCAGGCTGGACACAGCCCAAGGCTGGCCCGCCGCCTGCATTTTGGCTAACAGATCGGCGTTGCTGCACAGCGCATAGCCCAAACGGACGCCCGCCATGGCGTAGAGTTTGGTAAAGGCTTTTAAGATGATAAGATTCGATGCCTCGTGTAAAAATGTTTTTGCAGTCAAGGTGTCCCGGTCGGGCAAAAAGTCCAAAAAGCATTCATCCACCACCAGAACGGCCCCGCAGGCGGCACAGCGGTGCAGCAGCTTTTCTACCAGTGCGGGCGGCGTTACCTGTCCCGTGGGATTGTTGGGCTGGCAGAGAAACACCATGTCTGTTTCCGGCGTTACAGCGTTGATAATGGCATCCGTCACTGCGAAATCGTTGGCGGCATCCAGCGTAAACCGCGTAACTTCACAGCCGACCGTATCCAGCGCCGCCGCGTACTCGGCAAAGGTGGGCGCAGGCAGCAGGGCGCGGCGCGGGCGGACAGCCAAAGCAAGGCGGAAGATCAAATCCGCCGCACCGTTGCCGCACAACAGCCAATCGGCGGGCACGTCCTCGGCCACGGCCAGCTTGGCCCGCAGTTCCCGGCAAAGGGGGTCTGGGTAGCGATCCGCCGTGGGCAGTGCCGCCGCAATGGCCGCCGCCACCCCCGCAGGCAGCCCCAGCGGGCTGACGTTGGCCGAAAAATCCAGCGCGTCCCGGCCAAACTCAGCCCGGTAGCCGGCCCAATCGCCGCCATGTACCAGTTTCATCTGCATCCCCTCACAAAACAAAAAGCAGCCGCACCGCCAGCCCCAGTGCCAGGGCCAGCAGGCTTTCGGCGTACATCATGCGGTTGGCCTGCACGATGTCCTGCGGCTCAATGGGCCGCAGCGGGTCGCCGATCGTCGGCTTATCGTAATATTCGCCAAAATAGTAGGCCGGACCTGCCAGCTGCACACCCAGCGCCCCGGCGCAGGCGCTCTCAGTCTGGGCGCTGTTGGGGCTGGCGTGGTTGCGTCGGTCCCGGCGCCAAATTTTCCACGCACCGGCGGCGCTGCCCCCGGTCAGGGCCGCAGCGGCCACCCACAACAGCCCGGCCAGGCGGCTGGGCAGCCAGTTGGCCACGTCGTCCAGTTTAGCGGCACAGTGTCCAAAATAGAGATACTTTTCGTTTTTATAGCCCAGCATGCTGTCCATCGTGTTGATGGCTTTGTAGGTCAGCGCCAGCGGTGCACCGCCGATCAGCATGTAGAGCAGCGGAGCAATGACGCCGTCGCTGGCGTTCTCGGCCACAGTCTCCACCGCCGCTTTGGTCACGCCCTCGGCAGTCAGACTTTGGGTATCGCGCCCCACGATGCGGGCGACCGCCTTGCGGGCGGCAGGCAGGTCGCCTTTTTGCAGTTCTTTGTACACATTCATGCTTTCCTGCTTAAGGCCTTTGGCCGCAAGGGCCTGCCCGCACCAGAACATTTGCAGGGCCAGCCCCAGCGCCGGGTGCAGTTTGGCCGCCAGCCAGCAGGCCGCGCCGGTGACCAGCAGGGTGCCCAGCGGCAGCGCAGCAGCCACGATACCCCCGCCCAGCAGCTCACCCTGCGGTGTTGTGGGCAGGGCGGCGCGCAGGCGTTTTTCCAGTGCCGAGATGCACCGGCCCATCAGCACCACCGGGTGAGGCAGCCAGGCCGGGTCCGCAAAAATGGCATCCAGCACAAAACCGCCCAGCACCGCCCAAAATATCAGCATATACTCTCCTTGGTGTACTGCACGGTCTTGACCAGGTGCAGTACGTGCTGCGCGGCCCAATTGCGCGCATCCAGCACATAGCCGCCCGCGTTGGGGCCGCACCACTTGTAGTAGCCTCGGTGGGGCAGGGCGTAACGCTCCAGCGCGGCCATCTGGGTACCGCCATGGGCCAAAATCACCAGCATGTCCTCACCGTCCGCCAGCGCCTTGTCCACCAGCGCCGCAAAAGTCTTGCAGATACGGTCCGAGAATTCATCCTTGCGCTCACCGTCCGGGCAGGAGCTTTCGCAGTTGGCGGCGACCCAGGCCTGATAGTCAGGATCGTGCTCCATCTCCACGTAATTGCGCCCCTCAAAACTGCCGAAGCACATTTCTTTCAGCCCGTCCACCGGCACAAGCTTTGCCTTGGGGAACAGTACCTTCGCCGTCTGGGCTGTGCGCTGCAGCGTAGAAATATAGACGACCTTCGGGTCAATATCGGCACGGCGCAGCTGGGCCAGGCCCTCGGTCGAAAGCGGGATGTCCCGCTGGCCCTGGTAGCGCTTTTGGGCGTTGTACTCGGTCAGGCCGTGGCGCAGTAAATAAATCAACATTCTGGCAGTTCTCCTTTCAATACCGTGGGCAGGCCGCAGAACATTTCCACCACGCAGCTTGCCCGCGCGGCCAGCAGGCAGGCCAGACGGCCGGCGGCTTCCCGCGCGGCGCGCTCGGCCGGGTCGATGGGCACGATGCCGCCGCCAATTTCGGTGGCGATGACCACATCATAGGCGGCCAGTTCGTCGGCCAGTTTTTCTAGATCCGTGGCGTTGGCGGCCAGGTTTTGCACATCACAAATCTGCCGTCCGCCGAACTTTTGGGAAAACGTGCGTTTACCGCTGTAAAGGGGTCCGGTAACAAAAAGCATTTACAGCACCCCCAGCCATTGGCAGGCGGCCAGCGCCGCCAGCATCCAGATCTCACATTTTTGCAAAAACCACCCGGCCAGGTCACCCGTAGTGCCGCCGAACTGGTTTTTGGCTGCGTGGTAGTACCGTACAAACACGGCACAGGCCGCCAGCACCAGTGCCCAGCCGCCCAAAGCGACGAGGGCCGCGCCCAGCAGCACACAGAGCACCGTCAGCACGCGGCGCACGTTGGTTTTATCCGCCGCCGTGGCAAAAGTATGGGCCAGGCCGGTGTTTTTTGCCATGGGGAACGCCGCCACCGCCAGCCCGGAGAGCGCCCGCTCCCCCACCAGTGCTAATGTCCACAGCACACCCACGCGCGGGGTAAACCGCACGCAGACACACAGGGCCAGGTAGGCTATAAAGTAACTGCACAGCCGGATAACAGCGAACGCACCGCAGTGGGGGTCCTTTAAAATTTCCAGCTTTTTGGCGGTGTCACCGTAGCTGGAAAGGGCATCGCAGGTGTCGGCGTAGCCGTCCAGATGGATGCCGCCCGTGACCCACACCGGCATCAGGCAGAACCCTGCCGCGCGGGCAAAATCCGGCAAAGGCAGGGCACCGCACAGGCACCACAACGCGCCGATCACCACGCCGATGAGCGGGAACGCGCAGAGAGCGTACCGCATGTTTTTCTCGTTCCAGGCAAACTGCGGCATCGGCAACGCCGAAAACATGGCGAACGCCACCGCGATCGTCTGCAAAGCTGTCATGGGTTTAGCCCCCTTTATAATAACGTGGGATACCGCATACAACCCGCACCACGGCGTCGGCCCGGGTGGCGGTTGCGTTGTTGATCTGCGCCAGCGCAAGCAGATAGCGGTCGGTATCGCCGGCATAGTCGGCCCCGCCGCGAAAGACCTCGTTGGATACAACAATCAAATTATCGCACTGCGCGGCCAGTTTTGCAAGGCCATTTACAACGGCGTCAGCCGTGTTCTCCCCTGCGCCGTCGGGGGCGTAGAGTTCGTTGGCCGTTAAATTGCCCAGGTCCTCCAGCAGCACTGTACCGCGCCGGGGCAAAATCAGCCGATCAAGATGCAGTGGGCACTCCACCGTGTCAAACTGTTTTTGCGCCCGCATGGCGCGATGCCGGGCCACACGGGCAGCACATTCAGCGTCCCACACCTGCATGGTAGCCAGGTAGGTGCGCGGCAGGGGGCTTTGCAGGCAGAGCGACTCTGCAAAGGCGCTTTTCCCGCTGGCCGAGCCGCCGACGACCAGCGTCAGCATTGCGGGGTGTACGGCGTGATGCCGCCCTCGGCAAACGAATAACAGCCGTTGTAGACCGCAAGGGCCATATCCCACAGCGGCAGGCTGGCCACTGCGCCTGTGCCTTCGCCCAGGTGCAGATTGGCGGTGATAAGCGGTTTTTTATCGAGTTCTTCCAGTACCAGGCGAGCGGCCGGCTCGCTGGAAACATGGCTGGCAAACACAGCCTTGGCCGCAGCCGGGCACAGCCGCACAGCGCACAGCGCCGCCACGCCGCTGATGAAGCCATCCATAAGGATAGGTACATTTTCCAGCGCACCGCCTAAAAACACACCGCACAGCCCGGCGATGTCAAAGCCGCCCAAGGCCGCCAACACGCCCAGCGGGTCGGCCGCATCGGGGTGGTTAACGACAATGCCGCGCCGGATAGCATCGATCTTGCGGCGCAGGCCCTCGTCGGAAAGTCCCGCACCACGGCCGGTCATCTCCTGCACAGGGCGGCCCAACAGTACGCTGGCCACGGCGCTGGAGGTGGTGGTGTTGCCGATGCCCATCTCACCGGTGGCCAACATCTGTACACCCTGGCGTTTTTGCGCCCGTACCAGCTCGATACCGCAGGCGATGGCCTGCACGGCCTGAGCGCGGGACATGGCCGGGCCTTGGGTGAAGTCCGCCGTGCCGAGGGCGATGCGGCAGTTGATGACCCCGGCCACCGGTGTTCCGGCAATGCCCATATCCACAGGCACAACGGCGCAGTGGGCGGCCGCCGCCATGCGGCAAACGCTGGTACGGCGGGCGGCAAGGTTTTCCAGCACCGCGCGGGTCACGCTGGCGTCTGTCTGGCTGACACCCTGGGCCACCACGCCGTTATCGGCGCACAGCACCAGCACGACACGGTTGGCAAGATCCGGCGTCTCTGTCCCCATCAGGGCGGCGGCATCCTCCACCATCGTTTCCAGCCAGCCCAGACCGCCCAGGGGTTTGGCAAGTGCGGTCCAGTGGGCGTGCGCGGCGGCATGGGCGGCTTCATTAGGCGGCGTCACCGTTTTTAATAAGGTTTTCAGTTCGTTTTCGGTCATGGTTCTTCCTTTATATAGCGGCAGGCCGCGGTCACAAAGCGTTGCGGCAAGGGTGTGCCCGCCCAGTACAGGTGCGGAAATCCCGCATACAAATTTGCGTTGGCGAAGCCGCAGGCCCAGCTGCGACCGTTGGTTTTGACAGCGGTAAAGTCAGTGCCGTTGGCGGTCGAATCCCAGTGGTGGAACTCGTGGATCGTCAGGGTCTCCCCTGCCGCAAACAACATGCTGTCGGCGTTGGCAGTCAATGCGGCATAGCCGAACCTTACCAGGCGGCCAATTTTGACGCCTTGCCCGGGCAAAACACCCGCCATGGGGTAGGTTTTGCCGTCCGCACCCTCCAGCGTTTGGCCCAGGTAGAGGAACCCGCCGCACTCGGCTACCGTGGGCAGGCCGCTTTCCACAGCCGTTTTTACGGCGCTGCGCATGACGGTGTTGGCTGCCAGCTGGGCGGCGTACAGTTCCGGGTAGCCGCCCGGCAGGTACAGGCCGCCGATATTGGGGGGCAGTGCTGTATCCTGCAGGGGGCTGAAAAAGCACAGCTCCGCGCCTTTTCCCTGCAAAGCTTCCAGTGTTTCGGCGTAAGTAAAGCAGAACGCGGCATCCCGCGCCACAGCAATACGCACGTTAGCCGGGGGCACGGTGCGCGGGGCCGCGGCAGGCGCAGGGCAATCAAACAAGGCGGCAAAGTGCGGCCAATCGATGGTTTTCTGTGCAGCATCCGACAAAACTTTTATTTTATTCTGCAGGTCTGCAATCTCCCCTGCGGTTTTCAACCCCAGGTGGCGGCTCTCGATGGCAGCCTCCGGCAGCGGCGGCAGATAACCTATCACCGGCAGGCCGGTCTCCTTTTCTAACATCGGGGCCAGCAGTTTGTACAAAGTTTCGCTGCAATCATTGAGCAATATGCCAGCCAGATGATGCGGTGTACGGAACGCCATGAGCCCCCGCAGCTCGGCCGCCAGGGTCAGGCTGGAACCCTTGGGCCGCACCACCAGCAGCACCGGCAGGCCCAGCGTGTCCGCCAGATGCCAAGCACTGGCGGTGGCACTGGTACCGCCCAGGCCGTCGTAATAGCCCATAGCGCCTTCCACCACCGCCGCGCCATGGCCTGCCGCGTTTTGGGCGTACAGGCGGCGCACCGTAACCGGGGTGGAGAAAAACAGGTCAAGGTTATGGCTTTCCACGCCCAGCACAGCGCGGTGGAACATCGGGTCAATGTAATCCGGCCCCGATTTAAAGGCACAGGGATACTCCCCCCGCGCCTGTAGCGCCGCCAACAGGGCGCAGGCGGCGGTCGTTTTGCCGCTGCCGGAGCGCGGCGCCGCCAAAACCAGCTGCAGCATGTTACTCCCTCACAATTAAAAAGACCGGGTTGTTGGCCATCAGCAAGTGCAGGCTGCCCGCCGCTTTGCTGCGGCTGACGGCGATCTGCGTGACCTGGGCAGACAAACCGTGGGCCGCCAGTGCGGCGATGGCCTGCTGCAAAGTTTCCAGTGCAATGGCGCTGATGCAAAGCCGCACGGCCGGGTTTGCGGCCAGCGCCGCATCCATAATGGCCGCCAGATTGCCCTTGCTGCCGCCGATGAAAACAGCATCCGGGGCGGGCCAATTTACCAGCACTTCGGGGGCTTTGCCTGCGGTCAGGTGCAGGTTTTCGGCATGGAATTTAGCGCGGTTCCGGCGGATCAGCTCGCAGGCATCGGCATCACACTCGGCGGCGTAGACCTGGCCCGCAGGGGCGGCCAGCGCCATCTCCACGCTGACGCTGCCGGTGCCCGCGCCCACGTCCCACAAGATGTCGCCGGGGCGCACGGCCAGTTTGGCCAGTACGGCGGCGCGGACCTCCTGCTTGGTCATCGGCGTTTTGCCGCGGATGAAGGCTTCGTCCGGCAGGCCGGGCACGCGGCGCTGCAAGGCAGGGCGAGGCTCCACCAACAGCACACTTAAGGCCGCAAACTCCTGCCGGGCAAGTTCCTGCGCCGTGCCGCGCGCAAGGCGCTGGGCAGCGGTGCCCAGGTTTTCCCCCACCGTTACCTGCACGTTCCCGCAGCTGCTTTGCGTTAGTTTTTCGCAAAGGGTGGCGGGTGTCTCGCTGCCGCCAGTCAGGAAAAAGGTCGGTGTATCGGCACTGCACACCAGGGCCGGGGTGCAGGCACAGCCGTGGGCGCTGACCAGCTTCCAATCCTGCCAGGGGCGGCCCAGCGCGGCGGCCAGCAGCTGCACGCTGGAAAGTCCCGGGCAGACCATGTAGGGCAAGCCCGCCGCATCCAGCGCACGGCACAAGGCCGATGCGCCGGAGTAAAAGCCGGTGTCGCCGCTATAGGCCACGGCCACGTAGGCGGCTTCGGTCGTTCGCAGCAGTGCGCAGATCTCCTCGATCTTATAAAGCGGCGCACGGTTCCCGGTGCAGCCATCGGGCAGGCTTTCCAATAGGCGGCGGGCACCGATAATAAGCTCCGCTTCCCGCAGGGCGTTTAGGCCCTGCATCGTCAGGCTGCCGGGGGTGCCGCTGCCCATGCCGACCAATGTAATTTTCATAAAAGCTCCCTGCATCGTTGCAAAATCGTTTCGGCGGTCTCGCCCTGTTCCTCGGGGCGGCGCAGCACGATCAGCTGTACACTGCACTGGGCGGCGGCCTGCGCCTTTTCGGCAAAGCCGCCCGCCGCGCCGCCATCCTTGGTGACCATATAGGCAATATGGAATTGGTGCATGACCGCCACATTCAATTCACGGGTAAACGGCCCCTGCATGGCAATAATGTTGCGGTGTGGGATGCCCGCTGTCTCGCAGGCGGTAATACCCGCCAGCGTAGGCAGCACGCGGGGGTAAAGCCGTGCGGGGTCCAGAGGTGCAAAGGCGGGCAGTTCCTTGGCACCGGTGGCCAGCAGGATATTGCCCGGTTTGCCCGCCAGGTACGCCGCGGCCTGGGCGGCGGTTTGCAGCACCACACTGCCTGCAGGCAGGTCACTGGCGGGGCGCAGCAGGCGGTGATATTCCACGCCCGCCGCTGTTGCCGCCGCGCGGATGTTGCGAGTGGCCTCGGTAGCATAGGGGTGGGTGGCATCCACGCAGAGGGCCGCGCCCTGCAAAAGTGCCGCCATGGCATCGGCATCCAGGCGGCCAGTGCACACTGTGATGCCGGGGGTACGCCCCTGCTCTTCAGCCCCTAACTCTGTTGCCACACAGACCGTAGCTTCTATCCCAAGGGCGGCCACGGTGCGGGAAAGCTCCCGTCCCTCGGTCGTGCCGCTGAAAATGACTACCTTCATACGCCGCGATACCCCCTGGGTGTGACCATTTTGCCGCCCAGCGCCCGGGTGGCCGCGTTGCCGATGTACACGGTGGTGAACATGTCCACCGCCGTGTTTTCCAGCTCGGCCAGCGTCAGCAGGCTAGCAGTCTGCCCCTCGCGGCCAATGTTGCGCACAATGCCGCAGACCGTCTGCGGTGCCTTGCCGTTTTGCAGTAAGATCCGCACGGCCTTTTGCAGGTAGTCGGCCCGACCCTTGGAGGACGGGTTGTACAGTGCCGCACAGAAGTCCCCCATCGCCGCGCAGGCCAGCCGCTTTTCGATGACAGTCCAGGGCGTGAGCCGATCCGAAAGGGAGATCACACAGAAATCGTGCGCCAATGGAGCGCCCAGCACCGCGCCGCCGCTTAAGGCCGCCGTCAGGCCGGGCACGATCTCCACCGTCACGCTTGGGTAGCCCTGTGCCCGTTCCAGCAGCGGGCTGGCCATGCCATATACGCCCGCATCGCCGGAGCAGACCAACGCTACCGTCTTGCCGCTTTGCGCAGTCTCCAGCGCCCAGCGGCAGCGGTCGATTTCCTTCGTCATGCCGGTGGTATACACTTCTTTGTCCGGGTACAGGGGGCGCACCAGGTCGATGTAGACCGTGTAGCCGCACAGCACGTCGGCGACCTGTAAGGCGGTTTGCGCCTGGGCAGTCAGGTAGCGGGCGTCGCCGGGGCCAAGGCCCACCACGTACACCATTGCGTCAGTCATCGTTCCATCTCCAATCCGGGGTAAAGGGGCGCAGTGCCACGGCAAAAGTTACACCGTCCCGCGCCCATTTGTGCGCCCACACGGGGCCGCCTGCGGCCAGCACAGCGGCGCGCTCGCAGACGTTATCCACGCCGGTGATGCTTTGCACAAAGTCTGAATGGGCGAACTGCCCCGGCGCGGCGCGCAGTTCGTCGGCGGTATAAAAGGTAACGGGCCAGCCCTGCTTTTGGCCGAATTCCGCCAGGCCAAGTTCATCCTTTTTTAAGTCAATGCTGGCCGCGGCGGCAATGCTTTGCGGGGCCAGTTTCGTTTCGGCGCAAAAGGCAGCAAGTGCGTCCGCCAGCTTGTCGGCAGGTGTACCCCGCTTGCAGCCGATGCCCAATACAGCAATACGCGGGATAATGTGCAGGGCGTTGGGCGTCATCGTCGGGGTTATCGTCAGGGCAAAACTTGCCTGTGCGGCATCACCAGCCGGTTCCACACCGGCTGGCGGTGTGCCCTGTATCGGCCAACCACTGGCAAAACGCACGGTACGGCCCGCCAGCAGGGCGCCGCTTACCTTTTTGATGTGCGCCGGCTCAGCCACAAGGCAGTGCTGGTGCTTGGCCCACTCATCCACGGCAAACACACCGTTGGCGTCGGTGGCGGTGGTGATGACCGGCACCGCGCCGCATGCTTTCGCCAGCCGACGGGCCAGATCGTTGGCACCGCCCAGATGGCCGGAGAGCAGCGGGATCGCAAAGCGGCCGCACTCATCCAGCACCACAACGGCAGGGTCGGTGGCCTTGCTGCGGCAGTGGGGCGCGATGGCTCGCACGGCAATGCCGACAGCCCCCACAAAAACAAGCGCGTCACTTTGTGCAAACTGCACAGCGGTCCAATTGGAAAGGGTCACGCCGTTTTCGCCGCAGCGGGCCACAGCACCGGGCTGGGCCGCCGCAAGCTTCCGGGCCAGCGCCAGTCCCTTGCTGGTAAAGGCAAGATACGCGCAGGTCATTGCGGCGCTCCTTTGCGGTATTCGGTGGTAAAAGTGGGGTCATAAAGCTTGCTGCGGTCATACTGCGCGGCCAGGAAGTCCCCCACCACGATCAGCGCGGTTTTGGTAATGCCTGCCGCGCGGGTGCTGGCGGCCAAGGTGCCCACAGTGCAGTGCACGATCTTTTGCTCCGGCCAGGTGGCTTTGTAAACCACGGCGGCAGGGGTCGCCTCGGTGTAAGCCCCCTGCAAAAGCGCGGTCTGCACTTTGTCCACCAGACCAATGGACAGGAAAACGACCATAGTGGCCCCATGCGCGGCCAGGCTGGCCAGGCGCTCGCCCTCGGGCACCGGGGTGCGGCCTTCCATGCGGGTGATGATGACTGTCTGGCTCACGCCGGGCAGGGTATATTCGGCGTTCAGGGCCGCGGCTGCCCCGCAAAAACTGGACACGCCGGGGGTGTCATCGTAGGGGATGCCGTCGGCGTCCAGGGCATCCATTTGCTCCCGGATGGCACCATACAGGCAAGGGTCGCCCGTGTGCAGGCGTACCGTGGTTTTGTGCGCTGCTTCGTTTTTTCGCATCACGGCCAGCACCTGCTCCAGCGTCATTTCGGCGCTGTTGTAGATGGCGCAATCCGCCTTGGCCAGCCCCAGCAAGGCCGGGTTGACCAGGCTGCCCGCATAGATGATGCAATCCGCCGTCTGCAGCAGAGCCGCGCCGCGCTGAGTGATAAGATCTGGTGCGCCGGGACCTGCCCCCACAAAATGTACCATGTCAGTTTCCTTTCCAGCTTTGCAGCAGTTTTTCGACCTGTTGGGTCTGGCCCAGCGGGCCGTTTTGGTTGGAGAAAAGTACCGCCCCTACCGTGAAGGCTTCCGCCGCGCGGCGGTCCAGATGCAGTTGGATGGCCTGCAGCAAGCTTGCCATTACGGGTTCTTTCAGGTCGGCAGCGGTTAAAATATCCAGGCATGCGTCGGTGGTAGCGGCTTCCATCAGGGCTCGGCAGGTTGCCGTATCCGCCCCACAGAGTGCCGCATGGGTACAGAACAGCTCAGTGCGGCAATCGGCCTGTTTGGAGTGGGTGTTCATGATGCCGCCCGCCAGCTTGACCAGCTTGCCCACATGGCCGACAAGGAGGACTTCCACAAAATGTTCTGCTGCGGCCATATCCAACGCTTCCCCAATGAAATTGGAGACTTTTACAATAGGGATCTCATGCAGTTCCGGGTAGTTTTGGGCCAGGTAATCCAACCCATAGTTGCCGGGGGCCAGAATCAGGCGGCGGCTGTGCAGGGCGGCCTGGTGGATTTCCAGCTGCAACGAATCCAACAACGCCTGCTGGCTCATCGGCTCCACAATGCCGCTGGTGCCCAGCACCGACAGGCCGCCTTCGACCCCCAGGTGCGGGTTAAAGGTGCGCTTAGCGGCCTGTGCGCCGCCCTCAATGCGGATGATCACCGAGAAACCGCCGCTGTAACCGGCGGTCTCGGCTTCTTTTAATAATGCTTCGGTAATCATCTGGCGCGGCACGTGGTTGATGGCCGCTGCGCCAACAGGCTGGTCCAGACCGGGTTTGGTCACACGGCCCACGCCTGTGCCGCCGTCGATGGTGACGGTATGCGGGGCATCGGGCAGAAGCGTAACCTCGGCAACGACCGGCAGGCCGGTGGTGGCATCGATGTCATCTCCGCCATCCTTTACAATGGCGCATTCCGCACCAGTTGCCGTGCGGCGGCAGAATTGGGGTGCCACCTCGACTACGATGCCCTTGGGGGTACGCAGGCCGACGCTTTCTGGCGTGTGGCCGGTCAGCAGCAGACGGGCCGCCCCCGCCGCCCCAAGCGCTGCGCAGGTGCCGGTGGTGTAGCCGCAGCGCAGCAGTTTTTGCCCGCTGCGGATGTAATGCTCAAATTTTAGTTTGGGCTTTTCGCCAAACAGGGCAGTGTACTGCTCGTCCGAAAGGTCGAACAGGCGGCAGATATTTTCCCTTGCAAACGCCTCTTTGGGCGTAAGCACGCCGGAAACGCCCTGTGGCGAGACGCAGACGACCGCGTCGGCCAGCTTTTGGGCCAGTTCCAGCTCATGCAGGGTCACGATGATGGCCACATTCTTCTCGTGGGCCAGCGTTTGCAAAACAGCCATCAGCTCAGCCTTGCCTTTTACGTCCAAAAAAGACGTAGGCTCGTCCAGCAGCAAGATCTCCGGTTGCTGGCAGACCGCCCGGGCCAGCAATACGCGCTGGCGCTGACCGTCGCTGATTTTTGTGAAATCCCGCGCGGCCAGTTCGTCTGCCTGCACCAGATGCAGGGCGTCACGCACCTGCTGCTTATCCTCATCCGAGAGGATGCCCAGTCGCCCGGTGTAGGGGTAGCGGCCGGCGGCGGCCACGTCAAAGCAGGTGGTCAGCTCGGTGCGGGCCGTGTGGGGCAGCATCAGTGCCAGCTTGCGGGCGCGTGCGTTGGGGGTGTAGGTGGTCAGCGTTTTGCCGTCCAGCAATACCGCGCCGCTCTGGGCCGCCAGCTGCCCGGCCAGCGTTTTTAATAAGGTGGATTTGCCCGCACCGTTGGGGCCGATGAGGGCCAAAATCCTGCCGCACTCGGCCTGCAGAGAGATGTCCCGCAGCAGCGGGGCACCGTAGCCGATGGCAAGGCTTTGGGTCTCGCAGTAGCTCATGTTGTCCCCTCCCCGCTGTGGCGGCGCACCAGCAGCCAGATGACCACCGGCGCACCAAATACCGCCGTGACCGAACTGATGGACAGCTCCGTCGGTGCAAACAAACTGCGGGCGATCAGGTCACACAGCAGGCAGAACGATGCCCCGCCCAGGGCGCAGCCCGGCAGCACATGCAGCGGCTTGGCGCTGCCTAACGCCTGCTTGACCAGGTGCGGCACCGCAATGCCGACGAAAGAGATTGGCCCGGCAAATGCCGTGACACAGGCCGCCAGCAGGCTGGACAGCAGCACCAGCAGCACCGAAAAGTTGCGCACCGAAACGCCCACGCTGGCGGCGTAGGATTCGCCCATCTGGTAGGCGGCCATAGGCTTGGACAGTAAAAACGCCGCCGCCAGGCAGGGCAGCGTAATGGCGGCCGCTGTGCCCACATTGCCCCAGGTCATGCCGGAGAAGCTGCCCATGGACCAGTTGTGCAGGTTGACGATGTTGGAATCCTGGGCAAAGGCCACCACAATATCGGTGATGGCGGAGCAGATGTAACCGATCATGACGCCGCAGATGACCAAAATGCTCATGCGCTGCACGCGGCGCGCCACAGCCAGCACAAACAGCATAGCAGCCATAGCCCCGGCGAAAGCAGCCAAAATCAAGGTGAGGGAGTTCGTTAATAGGCCGCGGTTTAAAAACACGACCATGGTCAGCGCCACGGCCAGCTTGGCCCCGCTGGAAATGCCCATGACGAAAGGCCCCGCAATGGGGTTGGCAAAAAAAGTTTGCAGCAGATACCCGGCTACTGATAACGCCGCCCCCAGCAGAACGACCATGACGGCGCGGGGCAGGCGCAGCTGCAGCAAAATGTTGCTGGTCAGTACATCCTGCCCACGGCCCAGCAGAGCACTGACCACATCGGCGGGCGAAAGTGCCACGCTGCCCCAAAACAGGTTGAGGGCAAACAGCACCAACAGAGCCGCCGCCATAGCGAGGTATGCAATTGTCAGGCGCTTTCGGGTGTGCATGGTGTCATCCTTTGTGTGTTTGTCGCTTATAGGGGCGAGCATCGCTCGCCCGCGGGCCGATGCAAGCATCGGCCCCTACAGCCGTGGAGCAGGAGCATTAGATAATTTTTGTCAAAAATTTTAGTTCACTGTCGTCGGGCGTGCCCTCGGTAAAGACTTTATTCATGTCCAGGATCAGGTCGGGCATCTCCATGCTTTGCTGGAAAAGGCTTTGCGCGGTGCACCAGACGTTGCCCTGCTGCACGGCCTTGAACTGTGCCAGCAGCGGGCATTTGGCGATCAACTCGTCCATCGTGCGGATCTCGCCCTCGATGGTGCTGTTGTAGATCAGCACATCAGCGTCCTTGGTCCCGGCGTAGAAATCCTCCAGCGAGATGTTGACGGTGGCCAGGTTGTTGCCGCTGTCCGTCAGGTCGGAGAAAACATAGTCGCCGCCCGCCATCTCGATCATTTTGGCGACATAATCGCCGCCCTTGCGCACAGTGGCCAGATTATTGGAGGTGATGGAGAAGAATGCCACGGTTTTGCCGGCGGAGGGTTCATTTTCCAGCGGTGCAATGCGCTGCACGGCGTTGTCAAAGACCTGCTCGGCCTCGTCAGTCTTGCCCAGCAGCACGCCGTACAGCTTGACCCACTCCATCCGGGCCAGGGGGGCGCTCTCGTAGCTGGAGCGCTCCACCAGCACCGGCACACCGAATTTTTCAAGCTGTTCCTTCACTTCGGGCGTGTGGTAGATCATCGTGTTTTCGATGGCCAGGCCGCAGTTGGCGGCAAGAATCGTCTCATAATCGGGCGCACTGTACTTGCCCGCGTAGGCGATCTGGCCGTTTTCCATGGCGGTTTTGGCTGCATCCAGATACCAGTTATCGGCCTGTGTGCCGGAAAGCGCCACCGTATCCAGCCCATCGATACTGATGATGGGGTCCATGGCGGAGGAGGACACGAGGTAAATATTCTCGATAGGCTGCTGTAAAACGGTAATGTCCGCGTCCAGCTCGGCTGGCGCGTTCTCACCCTCAGGCACGACCAGATAGCGCGTACCATCGATGGTAATGAGGTAATAGCCGCCCTCGCACTCGTCAATGGTGAACTGCTGGGCGTACTGCAAGGGGTAGCTGCCGGTGACGATCAGCGTCTCCGTGCCGGAGGCCGCTGGCTGGGCCGCACACCCTGCCAGCAGCAGCGCGGGCAGGGCGGCCAGCATTATAAGCCGCTTCATTCGGCAGCGGCCAGCGTGGTGCTGTCAAAGGTCAAGGTGTAATCGATCTCATGGGGGGTGCTCATAGCAACGGTGTCGGCGGTGACAGCCAGGGCAGTGTCCAGCGCGGCCACGGGGATCTCAAAGGTGGAGTTGCCCTCAGTGTTGGTGGGCAGGTACTTTTCGCCGTCGATGAGCATGTAGTCGTAGTTGGGGCTGCTCCACACGATGGTGGCGGTCATAGCGCCGTCGGCCACGGTCAGGGCAGCGGGGGTGTCCACAGTAGCGCGGCCGCTGCCGCCCTCCAGCGTGACAGCGCAGGTGTAGGTGCCGTCGGCAGGGACTTCCGCCGCAGCGGCATCGCCGCCATCGACAGCGGGCACAGCGTTGGACACGCTGACAACATGGTCGTACCAGGTACCCTTGGTGCCCAGGATAGCCAGCTGGAAGTCGGTATCCACAGCCGCAACAGGGATGTCAAAGCCGTAAACTTCGTCGCTGGTGCCGTCGGAGTAGGTCACGGTATCGATGGTGGGCTGCAGCCATTCGTCCTCATGGTCGGGGGCGTCAGCGGCCATACCCAGATACAGGTTGACGATCTTCTGGGACTGCAGGCTGACGTGCATCGTCATTTCGCCGTTTTCCACGGTCAGGGTGCCCTTGCCATTGCAGGCTTCGTTGACGTGGAACATGCTGCTGTCGGTGTTAAAGTCTGCGGTGTAGATGTCGTCCGGCAGGGCGGCCTCGGCGGCGGGGGCTTCGTTCTCACTCTCACTTTCAGCAGGGGCGGTCTCAACGGTGGAGGCGGCCTCGCTGATGCTCCCGCTGGCAGCGGCGGATTCGGATGCGCCGCAGCCTGCCAACAGCAGGGCAGCGGCCAGGGTCAGGGATACGATCTGGAACTTTTTCATGTGTACTTTCCTACCTTATTTCATTAATTTAATTAAGTTTACAACGTATACTGCAAGGGCCATATCGGCACCGGGCCGATACGAGCATCGGCCCCTATAAATGCGTGCATTAAGGGTAAGCAAAACCAAAAACTGCCCGAAGGCTTTCCCCTTCGGGCAGAATGTAAGGCAAGACCGCATAATTCTAAGTGCCGATATGGCAAGCGAAAAGTACAAGCTGCTAAGCAAAAAGCGCAGAGAATACTTTGTGTATTCTCGAGCATTTTTGCAACGCAGATTGTGCTTTGCAGCTGCCGAAGCAGTGCTTAAGCCCGAAGGGCGGGAATTGTGCGGTGCTGCCGTAAAAAATCAGCCGTTCAGGGCATCCATGGCGGCCTTAGTGTGATTAACGTAGATCTGCTGGATGTCAGCAATCTCGCCCAGACCGGCGATCTGGGTGTCTACGCTGTCAAAGCAACCAGCGGCGTTGAACTGGCTCAGCCAGGAATCCTCGTCCGCACCGGCCATATCATTGTTGGCGTGGTCACCGGCAACGACCATCAGCGGGCGCAGGATGACCTTGGTGTAACCCGCTTCCTTGACTTTCTCGATGACAGCCTCACAGGCGGTATCCTCCGGCTCGCCCTCAACGGTGCCGATGAAGACGTTGTCATAGCCCAGGGTCTCCATGGTGGTCTGCATCTGGCTGTAGCTGACCTTGGCGGTGTGGGAAGTGCCATGGCCCATGAACACGAAAGCGGTGCCATCGGCGGCAGCAGCAGCGGCGTCCTCATAACCGGCGGTCTTGACGGCCTCGGTGGTGATGGCGGTGGCTACGGCTTCCTTATCCTCGTTGATGACGGTGGCATCAGCGCCAACCTCGCCCAGCAGGGGCTCGGCGATGGAAACGCTCTCGAACTTATCCTTGTACTCGTCGATGGCTTCGCACATCTCATCGTACTCGGCACCGTGCATCAAATGGGTGGGCTGGACGACCAGGTTCTTGACACCGTTGGCAACAGCGCGGTCGAGGGCCTGCTCCATGTTGTCGATCTTCTCGCCGTCACGGGCCTGGACATGGTTGATGATGATCTGGGCGGTGAAGGCGCGGCGGACGGACCAATCCGGGTTAGCGGCCTGCAGAGCATCCTCGATGCCCTTGATGTCGGCCGCGCGGCTGCCGTTGAAAGAGGTGCCAAAGCTGACGACCAGCAGCTCGTTCTCGCCGATTTCATCTTCGTTGCGGGGGGCGTCCTTGCTGGCGTCGCCGGTGTCGCGGCCGAAGTACTCGGGGTCAGCGTTCTCACCCTCGACCATTTCCTTCTGGGTGTCGGTCAGGGCATCCCAGGCAGCCTTGGCGGCTTCGCACTGGGCGTCGGTGTCATCGGTGCGCTCCTGCACGTAGATGGCGTCGATCAGGTCTGCGCAGTTCTTTGCGGCCACCTCGTCAGCATCTCCTTCTTCGGCTTCCTCTGCGGTGCTCTCGCTCTCGCTGACGGCGGTGCTTTCGGCCACGCTGTCAGAAGAAGCGGCGGTGCTGCCACAGCCAGCCAGCAGTGCGGTAGACAGGGCCAGGGCAGCTGCCACAGCGGCGGGCTTTTTCCAGTTGATCTTTCTCATGTGTTCTGCTTCCTTTCTTATATAACCGATAGACGGTACAGGGCAGGACGACCGCAGACGCAAAAAGGCATACACCAGAATAGGCCCACTAAAAAACGAGGCCTTTTGCATGCAGAATGGCAACACAAAAGGCCCCGTGCTTTTAACAGGTTCTTTACGGTACAACCAATTCCTCGTGATCTGGGGCGTTTGCCCCCGTACCCGGCAGCGGGCAGGTTTCCTGGCTGAAAGATCAACGCCCACCGCCGCCTTCCCGGGTAAACACCCAGTGACCGATGCAAAAGCACCCTGGCGGCAGGCTCCCTTATCACAGTGACGAGATCGTGCGGGATTTGCACCTGCTTCCCTTTTACCCTTTTCTATGCGCAAAATGCGGCATCAAAAGGCACCTGCTGTCGTATTCAGTTTTACGGTAGCAAGTATAACACAATGTGCGAGGAAGTGCAAGGGCATAACGGATAAAAAGAAAAGCGTCGGCCTGTGCAGACCGGCGCAAAGTGTCAGAATATATTAAAACGCTTTAATCTCCACCCCAGCGGCGGGCAGGGCGGCAGAGATTTTTTGCACAAAAGCCAGAGCCTTGGGGCCATCGCCATGGACGCAGACGGAATCGGCCTGCAGCGCCACCGTGCTGCCATCGTCTGCCCGGACGGTACCCTGTTTGGCCATTTGCAGCACCCGTGCAATGGCGGTGTCCTCGTCCGTAATCATTGCACCGGGGGTTCCGCGGGGCACGAGGGTGCCGTCCGGCTTATAGCCGCGGTCAGCGAACACCTCGCTGGCCACGGGCAAACCGATGGCGTGGGCGGCCTTGACCATCTCACTGCCGGAGAGTGCCAGCAGCACCGCGCCGGGGGCCGCGGCCTGCACCGCACGGCAGATGGCCGCGGCCAGCGCAGGGTCCCTGGCGGCCATATTGTACAGCGCACCGTGGGGTTTGACGTGGTGCAGCGGCACACCGGCTGCTTCGCAGAAGGCCTTTAGTGCGCCGATTTGGTACATCACGTCCGCTTCCGCCTCGGCGGGCGAAATCGCCATTTTGCGGCGGCCGAAGCCCTGCAGATCCGGCAGGCCGGGATGGGCACCCACCTGCACACCATACTTTTTGCACAGCAACACGCTTTTTTGCATAACGGACGGGTCGCCTGCGTGAAAACCGCAGGCAATGTTGGCCGAGGTAATGTAGGGCAGAATCTCGGCATCCATGCCGATGGTGTAGGCGCCAAAGCTTTCGCCCAGATCACAGTTCAAATCAATGGACGGCATTGTAAAGCCCCCTTTAAAATTTCAGCGCGGTATTTTTGACATCGGTGATAAACATGTGTCCCGGCGCGTGGGTGATGCAAAACGCCGGTTTGGAGTGCATGACCACTGCCTGGGGCGTGACTCCGCAGGGCCAGAACACCGGCGTCTCTCCGGGACGGATTGTGACGGCGTCGCCATAGTCCGGGTGGGCCAGGTCGGTGATGCCGATGGCTTCGGGCGTACCAATTTGAACTGGCGCGCCGTGGACGCGGGGCATGCCCGCCGTGATGGCCACCGCCGCGGGCACCTGGGCATACGGAATAGGCCGCATGCTGACCACCATATTGCCGCTGAACACCCCCGCCGGTGTGCAGGGAATGTTCGTATTGTACATAGGTACGTTGACGCCCTCTTCGATCTGGCGCACGGGGATGTCAGCTTCGAGAAGCGCCGACTCAAAGGAGAAGCTGCACCCGATGAGGAAACTGACCAAATCGTTCCGTTCTTCAAAATAGTGCGTCACATCGGTAGTTTCCTCGGCCAGCTCGCCATTTCGGTAAATGCGGTAGCGCGGGATGTCGCGGGCAATATCGCTGCCCGGCGCAAACTGGGAAAAGCTGCGCTGCCCGGCATCGGCCACTTCCAGCAGCGGGCAGGCCTTGGGGTTGCGCTGGCAAAACAGCAGGAAGTCCCACGCCAGCGCTTTAGGCAGCACCACCAGATTGCCCTGAGCGTAGCCATCGCAGTAGCCGGTGGTGGGGGCCGTGAGCTGGCCCGTGCGAATCAGGGCGCGGACCTCGGCGGGGGTGGCGTTGGAATAGGTCATGGGGATACACCTCTTTATTTATAGTAGGCGCGCGGCAATTTGCTGTAAAATCGCTGCCTGCCGGCGGGCGGCCCGGACAGCCTGGGCGGGGGAGACGAAAGCAAAGGCCACCGCCTGCCCCGGGCGCAGCTGGGCCAGTGCGGGCAGATCGGCCGAGATGACGGTGGCAATCTTGGCGTAACCGCCGGTGGTCTGGTGGTCGGTCAGCATCACAATGGGTTGGCTGTCGGCAGAAATTTGTACCGAGCCTGCCGCGATGCCGTCGGACAGGATGTCCGCGCCGTGTTTCATCTCGATGGCAGGCCCGGCCAGCTTGCAGGCCATGCGGTCACAGTTAGGAGTCAGCTGGTACACACCATGGGTAAAGATGTGCAGGCCAGCGGAGGTAAAAGCGGCATCCTGCGGGCCGGGCACGGCGCGCAGCAACGGAAAAGTTTGCGTACCAAGTATGCGCACGGGATGCAAGGCGGTAGTGATGCACGTATCTTGCAGGGGGCGGTCCAGATGGCAGGTGATGATTTTTTGCCATAAGGCCGCCGTATCACACAGCCCGGTAGGCAGAGTATCTCCTTTGGCCAGCTTGCGGCCATCCAACCCGCCGATGCAGCATTTCAAATCGGTAGCGCGGCTGCCCAGTACCGGCAGGGTGGCTATGCCGCCACCCACGGCAAGATAACTGCGCAGGCCGGTGGATGCCATGCCCATTTGCAGCGTACTGCCCGCTTTGGCAAACAGCGGTGTGTAGTACGGCACGGGTACACCGTCCAGCGCGGCAGGGCTTACGGCCCCGGTTAAGGCAAAAACGGTGTCGGTTTCAAATTGCAGGACTGCGCCCCGCAGGGTACATTCCAGCACCGCCGCGCCCGGTGCGTTGCCGATCAGCATGTTACCCAAACGGTAGGCGTAACTGTCCGCCGCGCCGCAGGCGCGATAGCCTTGGGCGGCATAGCCGGTGCGGCCTGCGTCCTGCACGGCAGTCAGCGGGCCGGGGTCCAGCACTTTCAGGCTCATACCGCCCCCTCCTTTTGCGCCAGGGCATTAAATTCTGCTTTTGTGATGGGCGTAAACCGGATGCGGTCGCCCGCCGCATAGGGCAGCGTGCCCGCAGCCGGATCAAACAGTTTGAGCGGCGTGCGGCCGATGAGCTGCCAGCCGCCCGGGCTGGCAATGGGATAGATGCCGGTCTGTTCGCCGCCGATTCCCACTGATCCAGCAGGGATCGCTGTGCGCGGCGTACCCAACCGCGGGGTAAACAGCCGTTCATCCAGCCCACCCAGATACGGGAAGCCGGGCAGAAAGCCCAGCATATAAATGCGGTAATCCCGCCCGGTGTGCAGGGCGATGACCTCCTGCTCGGTCAGGCCCGCGTGCCGGGCCACAAAGGGCAGGTCGGGGCCAAATTCGCCGCCATAGCAGACGGGGATCGTGACAAGCTTGCCGTTCTCGGCGGTGCTGTCCGCATCGGGGGCATCGGCCAGCTTTTGCACGGCGGCGGCCACGGCATCATAGTCGGTCACCAATGGGTCGTAGGTGACCATCAGCGAGGCAAAGGCGGGTACAGTCTCGCCCACGCCGGAGATGTTGGCGGCCAGGACGCGGGTGTTCAGCGCCGCCACGGCCGCGCCGATCTCCGGCGCAATGCGCTGCGTAAAAACTGCCAGCAGGGCGCTGTCCCCCACCGGGTGTACCGTAAACGGCAGCATGGCCGCCGCCCCCTTTCCGCGAAATCAATCAAAGAAATGCTTTGCCAGCACCGGGCCGAACCAGTGATCCGAGTTGTGGGAGAACCGCACCGCGTAGGCCGTGCACTGGCGCATCAAACTGACGATGCCCACGTTCATTCGGGTGCTGAAACCGTCGATGCCCGGCAGCAGCGAGCCGGTCATATCGATAAAACCATTGCGCGCAGCCACCCGCATCACTTCGGATTCCATCTCCTCGTGGTGCAGAATCTCCATATCCTTTTTAAGGTACGCCAGCGCCGCCATCAACCCGTAGCAGCCCCAGTCAGAACAGGTGGCCGTGATGATGTTATCGGCCTTGGTGGCGCTTAAAATGCCCCCGCCACAGCCGCACTGGCACTCGCCTTTGTCGGTAAAGGGCACATACTTTTTGATATGGTCAGCAATGGTGCCCATGCCGATCTCGTTACCCAGATCGCCAATGGCAATGTTGGGCACGCCCTGGGCGCGCAGCAGATCCCAGAGAGCTTCACTCTTGGCCTGCATCTTGGTCACATCCTTGCCCACGGCATTGTGGTAAACGCCCAAAGTGTTGGCGCCGCTGGCTTCCACCGAGACGACCGCCGCAGGTTTACGGGCGGCCAGTTCGGCGGCCTGGGCGGGGGCGGCGGCCTTATCCTTAGTAAAAGCCACCACGCCCATGCTCAGTGGCAATTCCTGCACGGTGTCCAGGTCTTCGTAAATATGCAGGCCCACCACGGCGGCGCACTTTTCAATGGCCTGCACACTGTCGCTGGGGCAGACGATGACCGGCTTGGCGTTGAATGCCATGACCAGTGCGCGGGCCAGCAGCATGGCGCTGACCGTGCCGTCCATCTCCGGCACACGGTGTGGCAGCAGAACAAACCCCACCAAAATGTACACCAGTTCGTTTTCTTTTACGCTGTCGCACAACACCTGAGCGGCGTGCATCGTCAGCGGCTCGCCAGTGAAGGCGCGGCTGCCTGCATACAAAATGCGGCAGACACCGTAGCCGCGGGGGTCGAGGTTCATCAGCGCATCGAGGTTTTCGCCTACGTTGCGTTTTTCCAGTTCATCGCGGGTCATGCGGTCCACCCCCTGTTCAATCTACCACAGTGGTTTTGCCGGTGTAGGCAAAGTACTCGCGCAGCACCTCGTCCTGGATGGCCTTGAGCATGGCGGGGTCCTTGCCGCCTGCAGGCTGACCATCCACCTCGCAGGCATGCAGGCAGAAGTTGGAGGAGGAGGTCACGATAATTTCATCGGCGTTTTTCAAATCATCCAGCGTAAAGCACTTTTCCATGACCGTGATGCCCAGCCGGTAGCAGGCCTGGATCATGTGGGTCTTGGCGATGCCCCGCAGGATGAACTCATCGTTGGGGTGGGAGTAGAAGACGCCATCTTTCAGGATCGACACATTAGAGTGGGCGCACTCGGTCACGATGTCGCCGCGGTGGAAGACCGTCTCCTGCACACCAATGCGCTTGGCATGCTGGGCGGCTACCACGCTGGGCAGCAGGTTCAGCGTTTTGATGTTGCAGTGATAAAAACGGGTATCCTCGGCGGTGTCCAGCTTGATGGGCACATCGGGATCGTTCAGGTGGTTAGGTCGGATGGACACCCACAGCTTGCCGGGCAGATCCTCGGCGTAGACGTGGTTGCGGGTCTCAACGCCGCGGGTGACCTGCCAGTAGACGAAGTGGGTGGTGCCATCCACCTTGGCCAGCAGGTCGGTCAGCAGCTTGCCCAGTTCCTCTTTCGGCATCGGGATGTGAATATCCAGCGCCTTGGCACTGGTGTAGAAGCGGTCGAGGTGGTCCTGCATCAGGTACACCTTGCCATTGGCACCGACGGTGGCATCATAGACGCCATCGCCAAAGAAATGTACGCGGTCGTTGAAAGGGACCATCAATTCTTCCGGCGTGCCGATCTTTCCATCGTAATATGCAAGTGCTTCCATAACTTTTTCCTCCCCTGTTTTATGATAGCGGGCGTTTTCCCAAGTTTTACTGCGGGCATTTCACCCCAAATTTCAGCTCGATGACTTTTTTGATGACCTCTACGCAGTTGTCCAGCCCAATGGCGGCGCTGTCCAGGCAGAGGTCGTAGTTTTCTACCCGCCTCCACTGGCAGCCGGTGTGATATTTGTAGTAGCTCTCCCGGTAGTGGTCCAGCTTATCGATGTAGCGGATGGCCTGGCTGCGGCCGATGCCCTGGCGCTTCATCTCCCGATCGATGCGGTCCTCGTAGGGGGCATCGATGTAGACGGTGAGAACATTGGGCTTATCCTTCAATACAAAGTCTGCCGCGCGGCCTACACAGATGTAGCTTTCCTCGTTCAGCAGTTCCCGCAGGACCTTGGCCTGGTAGTTGAACAGGTTTTGGTCGCTGATGAAGTTGCCGCTCTCCGGCGGGATAAAGCTGCCGTCGTAGACATGCTGGGATACACGGTAGAGCAGCGTTTTCCTGGTGTTTTCATCGGCGGCGGCAAAGATCTTTTCATTGATGCCGCTGTCCTCGGCTGCCAGGCGCAGCAGCTTGCGGTCGTAGAGATCAATGTCAAAATCCTTCGCCAGCTTTTTGCCGATGTAGCTGCCGCCGCCCGACCCGCAGGTGCGGGTGATGGCCACGGCGAAGTAGGGATAATTCGGATACATGGCGTGCCCTCCTTTACTGGCCCAGGTAGGCCTTTTTCACACGGGGATCATTCAGCAGTTGCTGGGCGTCGCCTTCAATGGTGATGGTGCCGGTCTCCAACACGTAGGCGCGGTCTGAGATGGCCAGCGCCATTTTAGCGTTCTGCTCCACCAACAGGATCGTGATGCCCTGTTTGTTGACTTCCTTGATGATCTCGAAAATCTCCTTGACCAGCAACGGGGACAGGCCCATAGACGGCTCATCCATCAGAATCATCTTGGGCTTTCCCATCAGGGCGCGGCCCACGGCCAGCATCTGCTGCTCGCCGCCGGAAAGCGTGCCCGCCAGCTGGCGCTTGCGCTCTTTCAAGCGGGGGAACCGCTCGTAGACATCGGCCATCGTTTTGGCCATGTCGGTGGGGTCGGTGAACGCGCCCATCTCAAGATTCTCTTCCACCGTCATCTGGGGGAAGATGTGCCGCCCTTCGGGCACATGGGCGAGCTTTAGGGTAATGATCTTGCTGGGCTCGGTCTTTCGCAGGTCGTGGCCGTCAAAGGTGATGGAACCGCTGGCGGCTTTTTCCAGCCCGGTGATGGTGCGCAGCGTGGTGGTTTTTCCCGCACCGTTCGCCCCGATCAGAGAGACGATCTCGCCGTCGTTTACCGTCATGGATACGCCGTTCAGCGCATGGACGGCACCGTAGTTGACATGCAGGTCTTTGATCTCAAGCATTGGCGGCCTCCTCCGGTTCGTCCTTGCCCAGATACGCTTCAATGACATGCGGGTCGTTGGCGATCTGCTCCGGTGTGCCGGAGGCGATGGTGGTGCCGAAATCCAGCACTTGGATGCGCTCACAGATCTTCATGACCAGGCTCATATCATGCTCGATCAGCAGGACGGACACTTTAAATTCATTGCGGATGTAGTTGATGATCTCCAGCAGTTCCTCGGTCTCGGTGGGGTTCATGCCCGCCGCCGGTTCATCGAGGAGCAGCAGCTTCATATCGGTGGCCAGCGCACGGGCGATCTCCAGGCGGCGCTGCTCACCATAGGGCAGGTTGTCGGCCTCCAGGTCTTCCTTGCCGGAAAGGTGGACGACTTTGAGCAGTTCTTTGGCCCGCTCGGTGATCTCGGCCTCCTGCTGCCAGTACTTTTTGGTGCGGAAGATGGCATCGGTCAGGCCGTAGGTGGTGTGGGCCTGCATGGCGGTCTTGACATTCTCGATGACTGTCATTTTTTTGAACAGGCGGATGTTCTGGAAGGTACGGGCAATACCTGCGTGGACGATCTGGTAGGTCTTTTTGCCGTCCATCCGCTCGCCGCAAAGGTAGAACGAGCCCTCGGTAGGCTTGTAGACGCCGGTGATAAGGTTGAACACGGTAGTCTTGCCGGCACCGTTGGGCCCGATAAGCCCGACCAGCTCGGACTCTCCGATTTCCATATTAAAATCATCCACGGCTTTTAAGCCGCCGAACTGGATGCCCAGGTGTTGCGCTTTCAATACGGGTGCTGCCATAGAGAGTCACGCTCCTTTCGTAGCTTTTGCCTTGGGGTGGGTCAGGCTGCCCAGCAGGCGGGTCAGGCTGAACTCCCACCGGCCGAAGATACCGCCCGGGCGGAACAGCATGACCAGCACCAGCACGATCGAGTAGGCCAGCATGCGGTAGGTGGAGAAATCACGCATAAGCTCCGGCAGGCCGGACAGGAACGCCGCGCCGATGATGGAGCCAGTCAGCGAGCCGGTGCCTCCGATGATGACCTCGGAGAGCAGCTCTGCCGAATAGTTAAAGTTGAAGTTGGTGGGGATCATGGCGGTCATGTAATGGGCGTAAACGCCGCCGCCAATGCCTGCGAAGAAGGCCGAAATGGCGAAGGTAAGAACCTTATAATAGGTGACGTTGATACCGGAGGCCGAGGCCGCGATATAATCCTCGCGGATGGCCTGCACGGTGCGGCCGAAGCGGCTGCGCACAAACAGGAACATGATGGTCACGCAGACGACCATGATCCAGAACGCACGGTCAAAGGTAGAAAGCTTGAGGATGCCGCTCATCGTTTTGCCGCCGCCGGTGATGGAAAAGTTGCAGAAGCAGACGCGGATAATTTCAGCGAAGGCCATCGTGACGATGGCGAGGTAGTCGCCCCGCAGCCGCAATGCCGGGATGCCGACGGCCACGCCCATGATGCCGGCGGCCAGGCCGCCCGCCAAAATCGCGACCAGCAGCAACGCTAAGTCCGACAGGCCGTGCCCGGCCAGCGCACCGGAAACGATAGCAGAAACATAGGCCCCCACCGAGACAAAGCCCGCGTGGCCCATCGAGAACTCGCCCATAAAGCCAACCACCAGGTTCAATGACGTGACCATAATAATGGTATAGCAGGCGGTGGTGCAGATGCCCTGGATGTAGGTAGTGCTTTTGCCAAAAACGTTAAAGGTAAATGCCAGCGTGATCAGCGCATACAGCAGCGCGACGCCAACCAAGTTCAGGCCATAGGAGGCCAGCCGTCGTTTCGTCATTTTGTTCACGCTCCCTTACACTTTCTCGCCGACGTTCTTGCCCAGGATGCCGGAAGGTTTGACCAGCAGGATGACGATCAGGGTCCCGTAGGTCACAGCCTCGTACCAACCGGGGGCAAACAGCTTGACAAAAATCTCGATCAGACCAATCAGTATACCGCCCAGCATCGCACCGGGGATGATGCCGATGCCGCCGAGGACGGCTGCAATGAAGGCTTTCATGCCCATCATCGAACCCATATCGTTGGTGACGCGGGGATAGGTGGCGCAGTACATAAGCGCCGCCACCGCTGCCAGACCGGAGCCGATAGCAAACGTTGTGGTGATGATCTTGTTGACGTTGATGCCCACGAGGGTGGACGCATCCTTATCCTGCGGCACGGCGCGCATCGCTTTGCCGAGCTTGGTTTTCTTAACGAACAGCTGCAAGGCGATCATGATGCCCAGGCCGATGGCGATGGTGAGCAGCACGTTCAACGGCAGCGCCACAGTGCCGACCGTGATGGTGGGCAGGCCGAAGATGGCCTGCACGTTATGGGGCTTGGCGCCGAACAGCACCATGGCCAGGTTTTCCAAAAAGATGCTCATGGCCAGGGCCGTAATCAGGGCGGACATAGGGCCGGCCTTGCGCACCGGGCGGTAAGCTAAAATCTCGACCAGCACGCCGACCACGGCACAGACTGCAATGGCGATAATGACCGCCAGCCAGGCGGGCATACCCGCGTTGACCATAAGCGGGATGGTATAAAACAGTGTGTAGGCACCGATCATGATAAAATCACCATGGGCGAAGTTGATCATGCGGATGATGCCGTAAACCATTGTGTAACCCAGGGCAATCAGTGCGTAGATTGCGCCCTGGTTCAGACCGTTTATCAAACTTTGGAAAAACAGTGAGAAAGTCATTGTGGTCCATTCCCCTTTCCTAAACACACAGGGGCGGGGGTGGTTTTCCCCCGCCGAGGTGCGATATATTCTCTTTTAGTCTGCCTTGGAAACGACCGTGCCGTCCGAGCCAAGCGTTTCGGTCCACTTGACCGCGCCGTCCACGAAGGTGTTGATGGCAATGCTCTTGATAGCGTCGCCATTCTCATCCAGCGTGATGTCGCCGCCGACACCGGTAAAGCTCATGCCGGTCATGCCCTTGACAAGGCTGGCCGTGTCGGTGCCGCCTGCATTCTCGGCGGCCTGCACCAGCATGTACATAGCGTCATAATACAGAGCAGCACAGGCGTTCAGGCTTTCGGTGCCGTACTTTTCCGTGTACTTCTGCACGAAGTTCTGGACAGCCGGGGCTGTATCCTCGCTGGAGTAGTGGTTGGTGAAGTAGCAGTCATCGAACTGGGTGGCCAAACCGGTGGTGTCGCAGCCATCCCAGCCGTCACCACCCATGATGGCACCGGTAAAGCCTGCATTGCGGGCTGCACCAACCAGCAGCGGAACGGTGTCGAGGAAGCAGGGATAATACAAAAGCTCTGCACCGCTGGCCACGGCCTGCGCCGCCTGCGAAGAATAATCGGTGTCGGTGGTCATGCACTCACCGGTGTAGGCAACCTCAATGCCGTTGGCCTCGCAGTTTTCAATAAATGCATCCTTCAGGCCGTTGGAGTAGTCATCGTCCTTGGCGTAGATGACTGCGGCCTTGGTAAAGCCTTTGTCCTTGGCGAAAAGCGCTGCCATCTTGCCCTGATACGGGTCGATGAAGCAGTTGCGGAAGATGGTGTCGCCCTTTAAGGTAACATCGGCGTTGGTTGCGCCGGTCGCCAGCAGCAGCATGCCGTCTTTGGAGGCCTGCTCTGCCATGGGCAGCGTGACCGAGGAGAAGAAGCTGCCGACAATGGCCTCGGGCGAATCTGCCATGACCTTGTTGTAGGCGTTCATCGCCTGCTTGGCGTCCTTGGCATCGTCTGCGACCTTGCCGCCGTTGACGATTTCGATCTTATAGCCGGAGTCCCCGGCGTTGATCTCCTCCACAGCCATATCAACGGCATTCTGTGCGCCCTCGCCGTAAATGGCGGAGCCGCCGGTCATGGCGCAGACAACACCCACACGAATGATGTTATCTTCCTCGCCATCCGCTGCGGCGGTGGTACTGGCCGGGGCCTCACTGGAAGCAGCCGCCCCGCCCTGCTGGGTGCTGGAACCGCAGCCTGCGAACAGGCTGGCCGACATGGCAGCTGCCATAGTAAGTGCAAGAACTCGATTACGCTTTTTCATGGTGTGACCCTCTCTTTCCTTTTTTACATACTTTACAATGACCCTCTATCATCCAAAACAAAAGGCGCACGGCACCTGCAACGGTGCTGCACGCCTTTGTGCGTAACGGAAAAGGGGCCGCTGTACTTTTGCAAGTACGCGACCCCTTTGTCCCGTTCGTGTTCTGTGATGATGGTGCCATTATAGCAGACTGTGCAAAAAGTGCAAGTCCTTTTTGGCAATTCCTACGAAAGCTTTGCCATTCCATGTGCTTTGCTTACGAAAGCAATATTTTTTGCGGTTCGAACATTAGATTCTTAATGAACGGCCTTATTTGTAGGAAACGACCTCGATCCCGTACTGCTGTGCGGCCAGTGCTTCCCAGCGGGCAAGCTGCGCTTTGGTCGGTGCGGCAAAGTCCGCCGATGGTCTGGGCAGGCCCAGCTCGGCGTATTTGCCCTCGCCGTAGCGGTGGTACGGCAGCAGCTCCAGCTTTGCGCCGGGGCAATGGCCGCTGATAAAAGTGAACGTCTTTTCCATCGTGGCATCATCCGCATTGACGCCGACGATGGTTGGAATACGCACGACGAGCGGCACGCCGAGGGCGGCAACTTTTTGCAAATTTTCCAGAATCGTTTCATTGCCCTGCCCCGTAAAGCGGCGATGGGCCTGCGTGTCCGGGTGCTTGAGATCCATAAAGAGTAAATCCATTTTTTGCAGCACGGGGCGCAGCGCGGCAAAATCGAACTGACCGCAGGTTTCCAGCGCCAGCGAGATACCATCGTCGTACAGCGCATCGACCAGCTCGGCCAAAAAATGCGGCTGTGCGGTGGCTTCCCCGCCCGAAAACGTCACTCCGCCGCCCGAGTAGCGGTAAAAGATCTCCTGTTGGCGGATCTTTGCAAGTACATCCGCTGTTTCGGCCCAGTGGGTCATAGCATTGCAGCAGGTCTGTCCCTCTGGGTTGGCGCACCAGGCACACCACAGCGGGCAACCCGCCATGAATACGATGGTGCGTATGCCGTCCCCATCATTGACCGAAAAATTCTGCAGCTGCATCAGATAGCCGCCCATAAGTCCTCCTTACAATTCGCTGTGCTCGGTACGGGCAATGATGGCATCCTGCATCGAGCGGGACAGGTTGACAAATTGGGTCGAATAGCCCGCCACGCGGACCAGCAGATCCTTATAGTTTTCCGGCGTTTTCTGGGCAGCGCGCAGCACCTCGGAGGAAACGCAGTTGAACTGCACATGGAATGCCCCCAGCGCAAACAGCGTCTGGATCATTGCGCCCAGGTTGGCCTGCCCGCGCTTGGTAGCAATGAGGTCATGCCCCAGCCGCAGGTTAAGCAGCGTGCCGCCAGAGTGGATCTCCTGGTTCAATTTGGCCGAGGAACGCATCGCGGCCAGTGGTGTGGAAGTGTCGGTGCCGACATAGGGGGATACGCCCTCGCTGGACGGCTCGCCCGCGCGGCGGCCATCCGGGGTGGCGCCCAGCACGCGGCCCATGGGGATGTAGTTGGAGATGCCCATAAACGCCGTAAGGAACGGCGAGCCGAAAATATCCTTGTATTGATGGATCTCTTTATAGAAATGGTTGGCGATCTCGCGGGCGATATCATCGGCATAGTCGTCATCGTTGCCGTATTTAGGCGCAGCTTTGGCGGCTTTTTGCAGTTCCTCATAGCCCTGCCAATCGGCCTGCAGGGCATTGGCGAGGGTTGCCATATTGCAGACCTTGTCCTCGAACACCAGCTTTTTGACAGCGGCCAGCGAGTTGGCAACGACAGCCAGCCCGATGCCGGTGATTACCGGCCCGATGTTATACTGCGCACCACCATGGCTCAAATCCTTGCCAGATGTAAGGCAGTGCTCTATGCAGCTGGACAGGAACGGGCGCGGCACCATCTCTCGATGCAGGCGCTGGGCCTCCACCGTCAGGATAATAGAGTGGCGGCACAGGTTGTCAAACTGGCGGTAAAACGCGGTTTTCACCTCGTCATAGCTGGTCATCTCAGCAGCGGGCTTTTCATCCAGTCCCATCTTTTCGCCGGTCATCAGGCTGATGCCCTGGTTCAGCGCGTATTCCAGCGCCGAGCCAAAGTTCATGTTGACGGCGGCGGTCCACTCACCGGTCTTACGGTTATGGGGCACCACGCAGCCGCAGTTGTTCCAGTCGCGGGCATCCTCAGGAGCATAGCCTGCGTTTAACAGCATCTGGTAGCCAACACTATCGCTGTGGATGGCCGGGAAGCCCGTACCCGTGCTGACAAGGTGCGTCACCGCGTCCATAAATTCCCGCGGGCAGTCCGCCTGCACCCGGACAGACAGGCCCGGCTGGTGGGTCTTGCACTCCTCGGTGGCTTTCATCGCCATGAAGGTGACGGGGTTGGTGCCATCCTGCCCGCTGTGTGTCTTGCCGCCGACCGTCAGGTTCTGGAACTGGTTATACCCGGCAAAATAGTCCGCCGTGTTGGCCGAGATGGTCCACACCCACTCCGAATATTTCAGCCAGAGCGCGTCGACCAACTCCTGTGCAAAATCCGGGGTCAATATACCGGCCCGCACGTCCTGCTCATAGTAGGGGTCCATGTATTGGTCAAACCGACCGGGGTTGAGCGAGAGCGGGTTTTCGCTTAAAATACCGCCCACCTGCACAAACCATAAGAACTGCATTGCTTCGTAGAAAGTGCGTGGCGGCTGCTCAGGCACATGGCGGCAGTTGACCGCAATGCGCAAAAGTTCGGCGGCGCGGGTGGGGTCGGTTTCCAGCGCAGAGAGTTTCTCGGCTTCGTCTGCATAGCGGTTGGCATAGCGGATGATGCCGCGCGACGTCAGCAGCACCGACTCGTAAAAGTCCCGTTTTTCCTCATCCTCCGGGTTTGTGATACCCAGCGCGGCAATGTGCTGCTCGGCCTCCCGTATGATGCCGCCGAAGCCTTTTTTGAACAGCACATCCTGATAGTCCGGCGTGACCTCGCCCACCGCCTGCCGCCACTTGGAGTCACTATCAATGATGCCGGTGTCCACACCGATATGCCGGGTCTCGGCGGGCAGACGCGCCAGGAATGCTTCTTCCAGCGATTTTCCTTTCCAGTAGGGGAAGATCTTTTCACGCGCAAAACGGCGCTGTTCGTCCGTCATGATATAGGGGTCCTGCGGGCGGGTGGCAAAATGGTCCATCTCGCGGTCGACCCACTGCCAGGAGAATTCCGGTGTCAGAATGCCGCATTTTCGGAATTCGCCGATGGCCCCTACGATCAACTCCCTCTCAAAAATATGCACACCCAGCCCGGTGCAGCAATCGTAAAATGCCTGCGCACTGCGGATACAGGCGGGCTTGCCCTCGCTCTTTTTGTAAGACTCCGTCCAGAGTGCAGCGCGCTCGCAGGAGATCTGCGGCTTTGCGTTTACATAATTCTGTCGTATTTTTTCGATTCGTGCGGTAAGCATGTTTCTTTCCCTCCATTCAGTCATTGCTGGTTTGAGGATACAGTAACACGCCCGTTCTGCCCGCGTCAATTGGCTTCGAAATTTGGCATAAAATACAAAAGATTGTTACGTTGTTTGTATTTTTTGCCGAAAATCCGAAAGTTCATTTCCTTGGCGGATGCGCCTGTCTACAGAAAAACCGGCAGCGGATTTCTACACTTTTCACACCAAATTTTCAGCTTCATGCGGTACAATAGCGGCATAAAGCGAGGTGCTGACGATGCGTGTGCTGATCGTAGAAGATGAAAAGCTGCTGGCGGATTCCTTAAAAACATTGCTGGAACGCAAAGGTTTTACCGTGGGAACCGCCTTTGACGGTATCACGGGGGCGGAGTATGCCGAGACCGGCATTTACGATTTGTTGATTTTGGACGTGATGATGCCCGGCATGGATGGATACGCCGTGGCGCGACAGGTGCGGCAAAAGCGCTGCACCGTACCAATTTTGATGCTGACAGCCAAATCCGACCTGCCCGACCGCATCGAGGGGCTGAACGCCGGGGCGGACTATTACCTGACCAAGCCCTTTGACATTGTGGAACTACTGGCCTGCATCCGGGCACTGCTGCGGCGGCAGGGCGGGCAGGTAGACCAGCTGACCTTTGGCAACACCACGCTGGACCTGGATGCCGGCACGCTGACCTGCGGCGAGAAAAAGATGCGGCTTTCCGCCAAAGAATTTGATGTGATGCGCCTGCTGATGCAGGCCGGGGAGAACAACACCCCGAAAGAAAGCATCCTGACCCATGTGTGGGACTTTGACTCCAATGCCGTAGAAAACAACGTAGAAGTGTACATTGGCTTTTTGCGCAAGAAACTGAAAAGCATTGGTTCCAACATGCGCATTGAGTCGGTGCGCCGTGTGGGCTACCATCTGGAGGTTGCCGAATGATCCGGCGGCTGCGCGCCAAACTGGTGGCCATCATCATGGCGTTTGTGACGGTAATTTTGGTATGCGTGATGACTGCCGTACTAGGCCTGACCCGCGCCACGCTGGAGCGGGAAAGCCTGGACATGATGCGGCATATCGCGCTGGACCCCATCCAGGCCCCCGCCCCCGGCGAAGAATTTGACGGCGTGCGTCTGCCTTATTTTGTGCTTTCAGTGGCCGAGGATGGCACGATCGAACCTGCAGGCGGCGGCTACTATGATTTGTCCGATACTAAATTTTTGCAGCAGGCGGCGGAGGAAGCTGTGGACAGCGACGCACAAAGCGGCATGCTGGCAGATTCGCACCTGCGGTTTCTGCGGCTGGAAACGGACAGCGGGAACTTTATCGTATTCGCTGATACATCCAACGAAACGCAGACTTTGACCGGGTTGCTCCGCACCTGCTTGCTGCTGTGCGGCGCGGCATTTGCCGCATTCTTTCTGGTAAGCATCCTGCTGGCACGGTGGGCTGTGCGCCCGGTGGAAACGGCATGGACCCAGCAAAAGCAGTTTGTGGCCGATGCCAGCCACGAGCTGAAAACGCCGCTGACCGTGCTACTGACCGATGTCCCGTATAGGTTATATCGTCCGCAGTCGGCAGCGCTGCACCCGTGCCGTAGGTATAGCTGGTCACATCTTGTCCGCTGGCAATCGTGCCGCCATTAGCGTCCAGTCTCACGGTGTAGGTGTTGGCTTCAAAGATTGCTTTCACAGTCACATTTCCGGCTGGCATGGTAAATTTATCATTGGTGATCATTATGTTACCCGAAGTGGCCTGCCATTCCTTGAAGTGGTATCCTCTATCTGGTATTGCGGTCAGTTGTATTTTTTCTCCTTCTTTTGCCGGATTTGGTCTTGCAACAGCATTTCCATAACCGTCTATCACCATTGTTACATAAAACTCACTCTGTTCTACTACGGGTTTCTTAACTTTGATCTCAAAAGACAGCGGTGTGTTTGCCTCTTCTACATAGCCTAATTTGGGTCGAATTGTAATGGTTACGGTCTTTCCAGCTTCATCGGCTGTTGGCGTGTATGTCAGGTGGTTATTATCGAAAGCAACAGTGCCGCCCGCTGTATTTCCTTCTTTATCAGTAATAGAGATAACTTGCCAGTCAAGATACGGCCTGTCCGTTTTATCAGCCAAGCTATAATAACCCGTATATTCATTGGGATCACCGCAAAGTTCTTTTTGGCTGACATACGGTATTGCTGCTGTATTTCCATCGGTCGAAGGAGCCGTTGCCTCCCCACTAATATTTCCCAATGTCCAGAGGAGCGTAGGTAGTTTGGCACAGTGGAAATACAGGCAAATATAATCATAGTTCGGATCATTGCTGATGGGAATAACCTCTGTTGCAGTAAATTGGTATTGAACGGCTCCCGTTTGCGGATCGGCTTCACTAATTTTATCCAAAGTCATGTTACTGTACTGATACTTCGCTGGATTTGTTTTGTAATAATCTGTTCCGGCAAAATATCCGGCAATTACATAACGCCCTGTCTTGGGTGTAACAGTAAGCGTATGGGTCGTTCCATACTCTGTTTGGACTCCGCCAGACACAGAATCTGTAATATCGCCATTTTTCGCATGCCATCTAACAGATATTTTTTGGGGGGAATCGGTCAGCATAGGCTTAGCCAGCCCGCCCAGCGCGGAAGCGGCTTCTGTGTAGAGTGAAAAATCAAGCTGGTCTAATTCCTCGTCGGAAAGCTGTGCCTTTGCCTCGTCAATGGTTTTCAACTGGACTTTCACTTCTTCGGCGTTGTCCTCCGTGATTTCTTCCGCACCCGGCAGTGCGTCGATCATAGCCTATACCTGATCTGCGGCACTCAGCTCTGTGGCACCATCCGGATCATCGGCTCCCTCGGTGCTGCTGTTTTCGCCGGTTCTGTCCTCAACAGGGATGTATTGACCGCAGTTCTGCGGTATGGCGTCCTCCGCTCCGCAGACAGGGCATTCCTTGTTCCTGCTTTCCGCCGTGCAGGCTGGTTCACAGCTGCACGCGGGCGGGGTTTCCGTGCTTTCCTCCGCAAAAGCCGCTGTTGGCATAAGGCACAGCAGCATACACAGGGCAAGCAGGGTGCTTACGATTTGCTTTTTCATCTTGTCTCCTTCTCTTTTTGCTGTCCGCTGACAGCACCACAATGATTATTTAAATTATGGGGTGAGAACCGCTCGAATTGTCAAGTGCTTTTTTCGGGAGAATATATCGTAAAGCCGAAGATAAGAACACCGCGCGACCCCTTCAAAATGACCAAATCTCATACTTTGGGATGATTTACTTTTCCCCTTTGGATGGTATAATTAAACTATTATACTATAGCATTTCCCCCATCCTTCACCAAAAGGAGTTAAAATTGACCGGAAATATTCTGATAAAACCATCTGTGCAGCAAAAATTTGACAGCGTTATGCAAAGCGGCCGCATCCTTTTTTTCAGTGCGCCCTGCGGCTTTGGCAAAACGGCGCTGGCCAATGCGCTGCTGCGCGGGCATCGGACGCTGCGGCTGTGTGCCGATGCACCGGATTTTACGCTCCGCACACTGCCGAAAAACTGGGATGTCCTTTTGATCGACGACTTCCAGCTTTTGCAGGAGCAGGAAACCTCGCAGACGCTCTGTGAGCTGATCCGTGCCAACCCGGCACGACGGTTTGTGTTCCTCTCCCGCGGGGTGCCGCCGTCGTACTTAACGGCATTCCAGTACACGGGTCTTATGACCACACTGGAACCGGACGACCTTCTTTTTGACCGCGAGGATATACGCGGCTTTTTTGCCGCCCGCAAGGCAGCCGTGACGGAAAGCGAAATCAACGGCATCCTGAAGGAATCCATCGGCTACCCGCTCGGCGTCGCCGTTACGGCGCGGTGTATGTCCGGCGGCAAGCCGTTCGCCCCGGAAATCGTAGCGCAGGCTTACCGGGAGGTGTTCAGCTACTTCGAGGATGCCATCTACCGCCGGTTTGATCTTCCGATGCGGCATTTTTTGCTGGATCTTGCCCCCTTTGAGCGCTTTGATCTGGAAATGGCGCGGATGGTCAGCGGCGACCCCCGCGCCGGGAACCTGCTGGACTGGCTGCTGCATAACACAACGATGCTGCGCTATGACGATGTGCGGCACTTCCACTTCTGGCCGCAGTTCCGCGCCTTCCTTCTCTGGGAGATGGAAAAAGAATGCAGCGAGGAAAAGCGCCGCGCCATTTTCAGCCGCGGGGCGCTTTACTACGAGCTGAAAGAGGACTATGCCCACGCGCTGGAATGCTACACCAAAAGCGGGGATCACGCCAAAATATCCGAGCTGTTGATCCGCAATTCCGAGCAGCACCCCGGCATGGGGCATTACAGCGAGATGGAAAAGTATTACCGCGCTCTGCCGGAAAGCGAAATCTTGGCTTCGCCTTCCCTGATGCAGGGAATGAGTATGCTTTGCGCCTTGGCAATGGACTATGAAGGCTCGGAACGGTGGTACGGGGCGCTAAAAAACTTTGCCGACTGCCGCAAAAAACAGGACCCTGCCGCCAGACAAGCTCGCAGCCGCCTTGCATGGCTGGATATCTCGCTGCCGCAGCGCGGTGTGGAGGGGATGATAAAAACATTCCCGGCCGTGTTCCGGCTGCTGACCGATAAAGAAATAACGCTGCCGCCTTTTTCCGTGACCAGCACCTTGCCCAGCATTATGAACGGCGGCAAGGATTTTTCAGAGTGGAGCAAAAAGGACGATCTTTTGTATCGGACGCTTCGCACCCCGGTAGAGGCCGTGCTGAAAAAAGACGGCGTGGGGCTGGCGGACTGCGCCGTTGCCGAAAGCAAATTTGAAAAGGGCGAAAACATCACCGAGCGTATGCTTGCGCTTATCCCGCAGGTGAGTGAGATTCAGCAAAAGGGAACGCCGGATATAGAGTTTGCCGTGAACGGGCTGCTGGCGCGCTGCCAGCTGTCCAAGGGGCAGGCGGCAGATGCCCGCCGCACGATCGAAACGCTGCGCGCCCGGTTTGAAGCGCAGGGTCAGACCCGCTTTTTGCCGAATATGGACGCGATGCTCTGCCGGATGGCACTGCACTGTGACGATCAGGACAGTGCCGACGAGTGGTACCGCACAAAAGCCCCCCGCGACCCCATGCACCTGAATGTAATGAAGCGGTATCAATACCTGACGCAAGCCATGGTTGAAATTGCGCAGAACCGCCCGGACGCCGCCCTGCTGACGCTTTCGCCGCTGGAGCGCTACATACAGGGCTGCGGGCGGCATATTGACGGCATCCACCTGAACATTCTGTGCGCCTTTGCCCTGTACCGGAAAAAGGACGACGCATGGCGGGCGCGGCTTACGGCAGCGCTGGATACGGCGGCAGAGTACAGCTTTATCACGCCCGTCAGCGTGTACAGCGCCGCCGTGCTGCCCCTTTTGGAAAAGCTGAACCGGAACGATGATACAAAATGGTACAAGCGCCTTATGGCCGCCGTGCGGACACAGGCGACCTATTATCCGCGCTTTCTCGCCCCGCGCATGGCGGCGGAGGAGCTTACCCCTACGGAATTACAGATACTACACTTGCTATGCGCGGACAAAAGCAATGCTGAGATCGCGCAGATCATGAATATAAAGCTGCCCACGGTAAAGACCCATGTGAGCCATGTTTTAGAAAAACTGGATGTAAAGCGGCGCAGCGAAGCCAAAACCGCAGCCAAAAAGCTGTGGCTTATTTCCAACCACTGATGCCAAACGGAGGAAAACCTGATGAAAAAACGTGTATTGAGCCTGTTTCTGGCGATCACCCTCTGCCTGACCCTGACCCCCACCGGGGCGCTGGCAGCAGAGGGACAGCCGCCGGAACAGACGGTTAGTGTAACGCAGGAGGCGGAAACCCCGACACCTGCACCGCAAAAAGAGGAGCCGACCGCCCCTGCGGAAAACGGCGCGGATGAGAATGCCTCGCCCGCAAGCCCCGACGAAAAACCGACAGAGAATACGCCTGCGGCTCCCGAAAAAAATCCCGCAGACGAAGAACCCAGCAAAGAACCCGCTGCTGCAACGGGGAGAGACGAACCGAAAGCAGACGGCAGCCCGTCTGACGACGATGCGGCCAAGGTTCAGAACCAGCTTGTCATGGCCGCTGCCGCCGGGCCGGGCGAACCGACCATGATGGGGCAAAACAACCTCCTTGCCCTTGCCGATGAAGGGCAGACATCCGCAAACGCACAGAACAGCGAAGGCGGCGGGATCTATGTGCCGCCCGGCGGCCCGACAGAAGGGGGCGGCGGCACGTACATCCCCGGAGAGGACACACGAACGGAGATCTGGTGCGTAAGCAAGCCCGATTCCATTGGTCGCAGCTATGACGGCACGACGAGCGGCAGCACGATTCCAATCAACTTGACGTTCACAGACGGCACAAATGAAATCGAGTTCAAGGAAGGGACGGACTTCTCTGCGGTGAAGACGTTCGATTCCGCAGACGCGGGATGGCATACCGTCACTGTGGAGATCACGCTGATCGGCGAAGCCGCAGCGAAGTACAAGCTCAAGGCGGGCGAAGAAAAATTTGAGATCGGCGGCAACATCAACAAGGCCTATCCCAAATTGAACGTATCTCTTTCCAGGACGACTTGTGCGGTGGGCGAAAAGATTCTGCCACTGCTGTCTGTCGAGGGTGCGCCGGAGGACGCCGAGGTAACGTATTATTATCTGGCGGCCGAACTTAAAAACTGGGCTGGCTCTTCCGATGCGGAAGGAGGCACATCCATGCCCGCAATCGACGAAAACACCGCAATCAGCAAACCCGGCACATATTACGTCTATGCCAAGACCGGCGAAACCAAGAACTACGAAGAGGAACGGTCGGCAACCGTGGAGCTTACGGTCAGTGAGAAGGTCGATCCGGTTGCTTCTGTGACGAGTGCGGATGGTACGGAAACAACCTACGGCTCCTTTCCCGACGCATGGACGGCGGCCATTGCCAACAATGGTTCGACCTTGAAGCTGCTGGCGGATGCAACCTTGCCCAATACCAATACGGATCTCGGTCAGTCCCTCACGCTGGATCTGAACGGCTATGTGCTGGGCTCGAACGGTTCTCTCACCGTCAAAAGCGGCGCGGCGCTGACCGTCAGGAACGCGGGCGCGGAAAACTTGGAAAAGCCGGTCAAGGCAGGGCTGTACCTGACGCTTCTGGTGGAAAAGGGCGGCTCGTTCACTTGCACAGATGGCAAGATTCGATACCTTGGACTTCAGGCCGCGGGGACGGGCGTCTACAGCATCAAGCTCGCGGAGGGCGAGAACCACTGCGCGTTCGGGGGCTTTGCGCAAGGGGATGCGAACGCCACCATTGGCGATCTGCTGAAAGCGACCCCGGGCATGGCGCTCTACGCCGAGGATGCAGGTTCTACTGTTCAGATTGCAAGAAGCACCCTGATTAGCAAAGGCTTTAACTATTTTTCTTTCTATGTCGGTGCGTGCAGCGAGCACCAGATGGATGCGAACGGCACCTGCATCTACTGTGGCGCGTCGTATGTCGCCAGTGTGACGGCGAGCGGCGGCGAGACCACCAACTATACCTCTCTCGACGACGCGCTGGATGCGGTGAAGGACGGCGACACCGTCACGCTGCTGAGCGATGCGGAGATCACCAGGTGGCATTCTCTCTCAAAAGCGTTTACCCTGGAGCTCAACGGCAAAACAGCCACGACTCAATCAAATGCAGAGCTCTATCTTCATGCGCGGGTCATCGTCCAGGACAGCAGCGCCGGGAAAAACGGGGGGATGGCTGGCACCTATCTTCTGAATGTTCAGTCGAATGGCGATCTGATCATCCGGAGCGGCACCTTCAACGGACGAATCGCGATAAACGATGGCAAGCTGACCATTAATGGCGGAACCTTCAACCAAGAGGTAGCCCTTCCTAGAGGCGATTCCGATTCCGTTTTCTTCTCCGGCGGCACATTCGCGAAGATCTGGTATCCCAATTCCAGCGGCTCTTTCCTCGATCTGCTGGCGGATGGGTATGCCTTCTATGACAAGAACGGCAAGCTCGTCAACGCTGCTAAAATTACCGACACGAATTTGTATAACGTTCGGATTCAGCCGCATCAGCATACGTTTACCAACGGCGCGTGCGCCTGCGGCTACACCTGCCCGCACACTTCGGTAGACGAGAGCGGCGCTTGCACGGTCTGCGGCAAGCAGTTTGCCGCCAGCATAACAGAGGGCGACGATGTCACCTATTATGATACCTTCAACGGCGCGCTCGTTTATGCGTACAATAACGACGGCTGCACGCTGAAGCTGCTGGCGGACGTGACCGAAGCTGCGGTGATGATCAACAATCCGTTCCTCTTCGATCTGAACGGTCACAACGTCGGTGCGCTGAGCGTGGACGCCAGAGCGACGATCAAGGACTCCGGCACGAAAAAGGGCAAGATCGGTAAGGTGACGGTTTCTACTCATAAGGTGCCCGACCTGACCCTCGGCGATCTGCTGGAGGAGGGCTATGCCTTCCAGTATGAAAACGGCCATTGGGCGAACGACAGTCACCTCCAAACATCAGATGGGCTTTCGGTCACCGTGGAGAAAGCGCCCATCCAGAGTGTCAAGATATACGCGAAGGACAAGAACAACAAGGAAGTCTCGACCATCGCATATGGCACGACGGGAAAGGTAACGCTGGTCTCAAGCTGCCGAATGGGCGAAACGAGCGGAGCGAACCTTAGCTATTTGTGGTATAAGCTTGGGGGTTTTGCGGCGACAGCACCGCTGGAAGGGGCAACTGGCGCGAATTACACACTGCCCGACAATCTCACCGCGGGAACGCACACCTATCTCCTCATCTGCACCAGCGACGGCTATTCCAAGAGCGCCGAGATCACTGTAACCGTCACGCCGGTCAGCCTTGCGGGCGCGGAGGTCACAGTTCAAAGCCCGACCTACAACGGCAAGCTACAGGAGCCGAAAGTCACGGTCAAGCTCGGCGATAAAACGCTGAGTAGAGATAATGACTACACCATGGAGGTCACGAAGCAGACCGACGCGGGCAGCTACAAGCTGACCATCAAGGGCGGGGGCAACTACACCGACGAGATCAAAAACGTGGAATGGAAGATCGAGCCGATGAAGATCGACAGCGTCATGGTTTCCTCTGACATTTCCAAAGTCTATGACGGCACGGCGGAAATTAACATGAGCGCAAACGAATGGGCAACGGCTCTGAAATTCAAAACGCTTTCTGCCTATAACGTTGTCAGTGTTCCGAGTGACGCCTACACCATTTCGGACGCGTACTTTGTTGAGAAAAGCGGTGAAGAAACCATCCATTCTCCAGATGCCGGTGAGAAGTATGGGATCACCTTTAAGATAGCGCTTAAGAGCAGCAACTATATACTTCAAAACTACTATGACGAAGAACCGGCTGAGACGAAGGAGATCACACAATCCGGCGGCGCAAAATTCACCATCGAGCAAGCCAATGTGACCTCACCGGGTGAGATCACGCAGCTTGTTTTCAACGATCTGGCAAAGACCTACACGATCGATCTGGCCAAGCTCCTGCCGAAGCTGTCTGAGGGCTGCGAGTATGGCGATATCCAGTATCAAGGGTGTGATTACCATTTTACGGATAGCACCTACCTCGACAGCAACAACGGTATGTCCGTGTCAAAGGAAGGCATTCTGACTCTGCCCACTGTGTCTGCGCACACCTCAGATGTTAACACACAAATCGGCACGATAACCGTCCCGGTTGTGACCACGAACTATCAGAAGTTCGAGTTTACCATCAAGGTCTACATTAGCGCAAGGATCCCCCTCAATGCATCGGGCGTCACCGTCAGCGCGTCGGAGATCACCTACGGTCAGACGCTGAACGAAAGTAAGCTTACGGCCACCGGCACGATGAAACACCCCGGCACCGGAGAAGAGGTCAAGGGCACGTTCGCGTGGACGAACCCTGAAGCCAAACCCGGCGCAGCTGGTGACTATACGGCTTCGTGGACGTTCACCCCGGCTGCGGGCTACGAGGAATACGCCCCCGCGACCGGAACTGTGACCGTCAAGGTCAAACCGGCGAAGCTGACCGTTTCCGTGAAAGCATCCCGCATGTATTACACCGGCGAGGCACAGATCGCATCGATCATCGCGTCTGGACAAAGCGTAGACAGCACTCCCGTGACGTTCACCTACAGCGACAAGGTAGATGGTAACTATACTTCGGGCGGACCGACATTCACCGACGCAGGCACGTACACCGTTTACTACAAGGCGGAAGCCGCGAACCACGAACCAGCTACCGGTACGTTCACCGTGACCATCGAGCCGCTGCCGATCAGCCTTCTCTCTGTTTCGTCAATCTCCAAGACCTACGACGGCAGTGCAGATGTCACGCTCACTGCGGACAAGCTGACGTTTTTCAGCAAAACGGCGAAGGCCACGAATATTAAACTTCCCGATACGGCGCTCTCCTTCTCAAACGCCCAATTTACCAGTAAGCAGGAGGACGGGAGCTATCTGCCCTCGCCGGAGGTCGGAGGCGGAAAGGCGCTTTCCTTCACCATGATGCTCACAAGCAATAACTATGTGTTTGAAGGTGAGTCGGGAGGTACCGTCAGCGACGTTTTCGAGACCGATAATGTGAACCGGTTCACCATCACCAAGGCCGCCGCGCCCACGATGCAGCCCATAGAGCTGACCGTTATCAACGGGCTGGCAAAGACTTACTTGGTCAATCTTCCCGCGCTGCCGACGCTGGGCGATAATTGTAAGTACGGCTCCATCAAATATGAGGCCTGCAACTTCGATCTGATTGGAGAGGGCGGCTACGCAAATTCGACGGCAATGATCACATCAAACGATGAGTTCCAGTTGACTGTCCCGGCTGTCGAATCTCAGACCGAAGGTTCCGTCGGAACCGTAGGCGTCAAGATCACCACGGACAACTATCAGGACATGCTCCTGACCGTTGAAGTCATCGCGAAGAACAAGATCGTTCCCGTGCTGGACGGCGAAATCACCGCAAGCGAGATTACCTATGGTCAGACGCTGGCTGACAGTAAACTCACGGTCAACGGCACGATGAAAGACGACGGCAAGACGGTCGAAGGCACCTTCGAGTGGACGAATCCTAGTACCCAGCCCGACAAAGCCGGCGACTATCAGGCTGAGTGGACATTCACCCCGGCGGAGGGCTATGAGGAATATGCGACCGTGACCGGAACTGTGACCATCAAGGTGAACAAGGCTACCCCCACCTTCACCGCTCCCACGGCGCAAGATAATCTGACCTATACCGGACAGAAGCAGGCGCTGATTACTGCGGGCATGACGGACTATGGCACCATGCAGTACAGCCTGACCGAGAACGGCAAATACAGCCAGGACATCCCTACCGGCACCGATGCCGGAGCATATACCGTGTGGTATCGGGTGTTTGGCGATGCAAACCACAACGATACCGCACCCGCCAGCGTGGCGGTCAGCATTGGGAAGAAGCCGCTGACGATCACCGGGGTAATGGCTAAGTCCAAGCCTTATGATGGCACGACAAACGCGGACATCTCCAACGTGACCTTCGACAACGTGACCTTGAAGCGAGACACAGACTACACCGTGACCGCCAACTTTGACGATGCCAGTGTGGGCAACGGCAAGAACGTCACTGCCAGAGTGACCTTGACGGAGCAGGCCGCGAAGAATTACGTTCTGGAGCAGAGCGACTTCACCGCGACTGGCAGCGGCAGCATCACCAAGGCCGCTGCGCCCAGTTCCGGTCTCCGCCCTGCGGTGACAGTCATCAACGATCTGGCAAAAACCTATGAAATGGTACTGTCCAACGACTACTTGCCTAAGCTGAGTTCTCCCTGTGAGTATGGAAACGTCAGCTATTCGTTGAGGGGTACCTACCTGACGGACGGCTACAAGGACACCGTTCAGGTCAAGGTTATGGAGGAAAATGGTCAGTATAAGCTGAAACTGACCGTTCCGGCAGTGGATTACAATAAGGTAAGTTCTGTCGGCACGATTGATGTCCGCGTCACCTCGGATAACTATCAAGATTTTTACTTAACCATCGGGGTGAAAACCAAAAACAAGGATGTTCCCGTACCGGACGGCACCATCAGCGCAAGCGATATTACCTATGGTCAAGCGCTGAATGACAGTAAAATTGCAGGTAAGATGAAAGCTGGCGGCAAGGCGATTGACGGTACATTCACATGGACGAATGGCACGTTCAAGCCAGCTGCGGGCGACTATACGGCTTCGTGGACGTTCACCCCTGCCGAGGGCTACGAAGAATATGCAACTGCGACCGGCATTGTAACCGTTACGGTCAACCGCAAGGCCGTTACTGTTTCCGGCATCACTGCCCGGAACAAAGTCTATGACGGCAATACCAATGCAACGCTGGATTACAGCAAGGTAACCCTTAACGGCGTTCTGGAAAATGATACCTTAACCGTTACTGCCACAGGTACATTGAAAAGCGCTGATGTCGGTGAGCAGAAAGTCACGATTTCCGATTTGACGCTGGGCGGCGATTCTGCCACCAACTATGTGCTGGCTGAAAGCGGCAATCAGACCGAAACCACGGCGACCATCACCGCCAGGGAAGTCACAGTTACCATTACCCCGAACGGCGGCACTTACGGAAGTGTCACCGCCGCCGCTGCCGTACTTTCCGGCGTTGTGGACGGTGAAACCGTTCCCGTGACGCTTACCTACACCGGCAATGGCTACAATTCCACAAGTGTTCCCACTGATGTAGACAGCTACACGGTTACGGCTTCTATTGCCGATAACAACTACATTCTTACCGGTGAAACTACTGCCAATTTTGTGATTACGCCTAAGACTGTTATCGTTTCCGGCATCACAGCAAAAGACAAAGTCTATGACGGCACGACTAATGCAACGCTGGATTTCAGCAACGCTAAGTTTGACGGCATTCTGGAAAACGACAAGCTGACCGTTACGGCTAAGGGTGTGTTTGAAAAGACCGAAGCAGGCAAGTGGAATGTTGCTATCTCCGATTTAACGCTGGGCGGCAATTCTGTGGCCAACTATGTGCTGGCTGAAAGCGGCAATCAGACCGAAACCTCGGCGACCATCACCGCAAAGCAGATTACTGTGAGCATCACGCCCAACGGCGGTAGTTACGGCGGGACCATTACCCCTGCCACCGTCAAGGCAAACGATGTTGTGGGCGAGGATACCCCGACCATCACGCTGACCTACACCGGCACAGCCAACGATGGCACCGCTTACGCCGACACCACGCCGCCCGCCAAGGCAGGTACTTACACCGTCACGGCGACCACTACCAACCCCAACTACACGCTGGACCCCGACACCAACACTGCCGAATTTGCCATCACCAAGCGCCCCGCCACCGTCACCCCGGACAACCAGTCCAAGGTATATGAGGAAAAAGACCCCGACCTGACTTACGCAGTCAGTGGTGTTTTGGACGGTGAAACGCTGACAGGTATCACGCTGACACGCGCCGAGGGCGAAAATGCAGGCAAGTATGCCATCACCGCCACCGCCGATGCAGACGCAAACCCGAACTACGAGGTCACGTTTGCCGAGGGCAAATTCACCATCAATCCCAAGTCTATTGACGGCGCAACCGTCAAGCTGGGCAAGGCGCTTACCGCCAACGGCGCGGAACAGACCCAAACGGTCGAGAAAGTCCTGCTGGACGGCAAAGAGCTCCCCGCAGATTCCTACACCGTGGCGGGCAACACCGCCACTGCCCCCGGCAGCCACACACTGACCATCACCGCCAAGGGCAACTATACCGGCACGGTTGAACAGACCTACGTGATTGCCCCCGCCAAGGCGGAGGATGCCCCCGGCGAGGAGATCGCAATCGGCAGCGGCGAGGTGAAAGTGGTTGTCAAGTCTGAGGGCGCTGTACCGCCTGCCACCCTGCTGACCAACAAAGCTGAATTGCTTGCCATGCTGGTGGACAACGGCGACATTACCGCCGACGAGCTGGCACAGATCGCCGACGGCGCAAGCGTGGACATTGCGCTGACCGTAAAAGAAGCCAATGTCCCCGATGAAGTCAAAACGGCGATGGCACAGGCCGCCAAGGGCTGCACCATCGGGCAGTATCTCGACATCAGCCTGTTCAAGTACATGACGGTAAACGGCAGCCAACAGGCCGGTGTTGCCCTGCGCACGACCAAGAACGCATTGACGATCTCTGTTGCGGTGCCGGACGCGCTTATCAATACGAACAGCGCGGTCAACCGCACCTACTGCATTGTGCGCAACCATGAAGGTACGATCGATGTGCTGGATGCCACGTTTGACGCAGCCAGCAAGACGCTGACCTTTAAGACCGACCGCTTCTCCGACTACGCGATTGCCTATAAGGACACCGCCGTGCCGGGCAGCGGCAGCAATCCGAGCAGCAACAACAGTTCAAACGACAGCGAATCCAAGAAGAACGAAGTTGCTGCTCCCACACCGGCCCCCACCCCGGCAAGCACTTCAAAGCCGTCCACCATAACGGCAATGCCGCAAACGGGTGATACCTCCAACCCCACGCTGTACGTCGTGCTTTTGGTGGCATCCCTGCTCGGACTTGCAGTTGTATTTGTCTGCAAGAAAAGAAACGATAAGTAATCGGTTATAAAGACAATTACAGATTGTTTTTGGCCCGACAGCCACAACGGCTGTCGGGCCTTTTTTGCGTTCCTTTTTTAAGTTTAAGGCGTTGTTGCCGTAGTTTTCACCCGACCCGCGCACCTCCAAATTTTGGGCTTTTTCAATGAAACTCAAAATTTTGGAGGTAACTATGGCTCACAAAAAAGAAGGCAATAAATATTGGATTTACGGTGAGGATGCTGCGCTGGCGGCACGTTTTACCAAGTATTTGACGAAAGTGTTGTATGCACGGCGTGCATCATACATTCGCACTAAAATGGCTGAAGCTGCACATGAAGTCTCGATTGAAGAATGTAGCGGTGAAGTAGAGGAAACCTATAAACGGCTTAACGCACCTATTGAGGAACGTGTTGAAGCCAGACTGATGTGGGAGGGAATTCGCAACCATCTGCCTAAGCTGGCACCAAAAGAGTGCGAAGTTATGATTGCCCTGTATATTGATAGACTGTCGGTATCTGAAGTGGCTGCCAAACTGGGCGTTGAGACCAATACGATAAGCACTCATCGGCGTAATGCTTGCGAGAAGATTCGTAAAGAAATGGAAGGTAAGTAATATGATTGCTTTTAAGGAATTACTGTTGCGGGCAAAACGTGGCGAGGAAAAGGCATTTGAGGAATTGTTTGCAATCTTTGAGCCACTTGTACGGAAATGCAGTATTGTGAACGGCCATGTGGATGAGGACTTGCGGCAAATTTTGCTGATGGAGTTTGTACAGGCTGTTCGCAAGTTTAGAATCTAAATAAAGGAAGGGAGATGCCAATGCATCTCCCTTCCTTTATTTACTAACACTCAACTTAAAACAAACTATTTTCTTTTTGAAAGCACCAAATTCGATCCTTGAGATCGGCTAAAACATCTTTCGTAAGACGAAAATCAACTTGCTTGTAATCATTGTCTTTGATTACAATCGTTGTGGTACCCCCTATAAGGCAATTAAGGAGATACTTCTTAGGAATAGATGCAATACAATCCCGCTCAATGGCATCCAAACCCATTTGGCCGTATACTTCAGCTATATCAAAAGGCATAACATATATATCGGCGACATCAGCTTCACAGTATTTTCTGTCAAAGTCGGTTCCGGGTTTTCTCCAGTGTTGTTGGATTCGTTTTGTTAGCGAGGCTGCTGTTTGCCCAATATAATATCCTCTTACACCTGTAAGACACAGAATATATATCCCGGCATAGCTTTTGTATTCGTCTAAGTCGGTCACTTCTTTCAGTAACGGAGTTCCCTTAAAGGTATATCGTCTTAGCAGTTTTGTTAGTGCTGCATGATAGGGGGCAAGAGGAATTTTCTGTCTCTTTATCTTATCGTTGTTATTATTTTCGAAGTATCGGATGCTGGCAGCGAGTGTCCGATAGAACTCCATTGAAATTGCTTTGCAATGCTGTTTTCTGAACTCCTCAAAAGTATAGTCATTAAGTAAAGGGCTTCTGTGTTCATCGGTGAAACATTTCTTTGCACGTACTCCATAAAACCAAGCGAACATATTCCGCTTGTAGTCGTTCAGTTCTAGCAGCATCATAGTTCCTTTTTCAGTTGGCTCTACCACAGGAAGCCCTCTTAGTTGCCGCTGCTTTGCAACCTTTTCAGGAAACATATTACCTTTATCGAAAGTTTCATAACCCAAGTCGTGCCATCTGTAATTTTCATTACAAACAATTTCATACCTTATTGATGACGACGTGACCGAAGAGCTTTCCACCGACCACGACGACTTTATGCAGACCGACTCCGTGCCGGAGTATGACACGATTGACAGCATTGTGGCCACCGGCGAGACCGCGTTTACGGCGGACTATCTGCCCGACGAGACCCACACCTACACCGACGACTACGACTACTACGCTGTGGATGGCGGCAGCTACACTGCACTGGCGACGAGCAAGATCAAAAGTTTTATTAATAAGCAGAAAAACCTGGACTACAGTGACTACCTGACCTACCGTGCCTCCACCGTCGACCTGAGTGTTTACGGCATGGATGCTCCCACCGAGACCTTTACCGTGACCTACACTAAGGACAATGAGCAGGGCAGCTTTGCGCTGAGCTTTGCCAAGGGCAAGGACGATGGCAACTACTACTTCCGCATAGGCGGCTCCGAGATCATCTGTAAGATGGACGAGGATGACTACAATGATATTGTGGCCACCACCGCCGACCCCCTGCGTCACGATGAAGCGCTGAAGCTGGATTGGGACAGCGTGACGAGCATTGACTTTACGCTGGACGACACGACTTACACCATCACCCACAAGGGCAGCAAGTACACGCTGGATGGCGAGGAAGTGGACTTTGACGACATCAAGTCCGCCGTGGATGACCTGGATATTGCTGAATGGGTCACGGATGTGACGGAGTTCAGCCTGTTTGGAGAAAAGCTCTATCTGTC